>Ga0209443_1000553_pt1 | contig 25482 bp, 20 predicted proteins | sample LauGreBMM110DCMD_2_FD_187571 | JGI IMG/M metagenome (GOLD analysis project Ga0209443, IMG submission 187571) | Freshwater lake microbial communities from Lake Michigan, USA - Su13.BD.MM110.DCMD (SPAdes) (version 2) | ecosystem: Environmental > Aquatic > Freshwater > Lake | place: Lake Michigan... | reverse complement strand
CAAAATCCTTCTTTATCATGTGCATCACCATGATCCTCTAAACCAGTTCCGTCTACAAAGTAATTCTTGCCTTTAAATTTAATCGCTAAAAGGCACCCCTTTCCTTCCATTTTAAACATACAAGTACCACAAGTAGCTTCCACTTCATAAGTAGGATTATTTGGGTTGAATACTAATTTTTTCTTGGCAGGGTCTTGTGCATAAGTGAAAGAAAAAGAGACCAACATAACAAGTAACAATAAACATTTTTTCATAAAATTGATTTTTTAATAATTAAAATATAAACCTATCCCATATCCCATATCACTATCATAGTGCGTTCTTAATCCCATATTTTTGTTAACAATATATTTGACTCCAAACATATATTCTTTATCTGTATTAACCATAAAATCGCCCCTCATTCTTTTTGAAAGCGGTATATCTTCCCTCATTAATTGTATTCTTAAATTACCATCTTGATACAATTCAGTTTGAAAAGTTATAAGCATTGGCAAAGTATAGGCAAGTCCTACACTTATCTGCCTTCTTTCATCTTTGGTATTAATTTGACCAAATAGGTTTTTTTCGGATTCTCCCATTTCCATTTTCCTATAACGCCAGTCAAATCCAATAAAAGGCATGATCCATTGCATTTTTCCAATGTATCTTCCAATATGAGTTTCTGATTCATAACCATGAATGTTGTTGTATCCTAATCTCCATTCAGAACCAATACTCCATCTAGTGTTTTGAAGCATTACCATACCGTCATTCCCATTACTTGCGAAGTCATTTTCAGCCATCGCATGGAATTTCCTGTCTTCTCCAAATAACTTCCTTTGGGCTAATTTTGGATTTGGTATTAAAGGATTAGGTGCTTGATTTTCATATCTAAAAATCCTTCCCATACCACTCATCATGTGGTATAATATATGGCAATGAAAAAACCAGTCTCCTTCCATATTGGCATTAAACTCAAGGGTATCTGTCTCCATCGGCATAATGTCAATGATATTCTTTAAAGGTGCATTTTCTCCTTGTCCATTGAGTACTCTAAAATCGTGTCCGTGTAAATGCATAGGGTGTCGCATCATGGAACCATTATAAATAATCATACGAACGTTCTCGCCCTTTTTAATTAAAATCTTGTCAGATTCAGATACAACTTGATTATCCATACTCCATACATACCTATTCATATTGCCTGACAACTCAAACTTAATGACTTTAGTTGGAGCTTCTTTTGGTAGTGAAGTGTTATGAGGAGACTTGAGCATGGAGTAATTCAAAGTAACAATATCAGATAGAGCGTTACTATTGTATTGATTCTCTTTATCCTCCTTTTTTTGAGCATTACTTGGGCCGGTGATTTCTGGATACATCACTACGTTCATGTCCATTTGATTCAAACTCATATTCATTCCCATATCATCTAAATCTCCATTCATTTTCATCATTGAGTTCATCATCTTCATTCCTTCAAAATACTTTAACCTTGGAAGTGGCGCCATATTTTGTTTTTCTCCTTCGCCAATGTATAGCAAGCTCCTGTTTATTCTATCCTCTGATGTAGCTTGAAATGCAAAAGATTTATTCTTTTCAGGAATGGTCAAAACAATATCATACGTTTCAGAAACAGCAATGATTAGTCTGTCAACTTCAGTAGGTTCAACATCATTACCATCATTTGCTACCACTTGGAATTTACCTCCACCGTAGTTTAACCAAAAATAGGTAGATGCACCAGCGTTAGATATTCTCAATCTTACCTTATCCCCAGCTTTGAATTGAGACAATTGACTTTCTTGGCTTCCATTCAATAAGAACTTGTCATAATACACATCACTCACATCCATTGCCAACATGCGCTTAAATTCATTTTTGACTTTGGTAGTAAAATGACCTTCTTTTATTGCTTCTGCATAACTTTGAGTAGTTCCCTTTTTGATTGCAAACCAGTCAGTTGCATTATGTAACATTCGGTGAATATTATTTGGATTGTAATCAGTCCATTCACTAATTACTACTGGTATGGTAGGTAAGTCATCTATGCCTTTTCTAAAAGTAGTATCATCACTTCTCTTATTCAATATCATTGAACCGTACATCCCAATTTGTTCCTGCAAACCAGAATGACTATGATACCAATGGGTGCCATTTTGAACAATGGGGAACCTATATACATGAGTTGTATTTGGCTCAATTGGCATTTGAGTTAAATAAGGAACTCCATCTTCTTTATTAGGAAGAATAAGTCCATGCCAATGGAGAGAGGTTGCTTCTTTCAACTCGTTGTATACATGAATTTCTGCTGTATCACCTTGTGTAAAGGTTAATGTAGGCATTGGTATTTGTCCATTAACAGCAATTGCTCTTTTAGTTTTACCTGTAAAATTTACCAAAGTGTCTTTTACATGTAAATCATACCTCACAACCTTTTGTGCATAAAGATTAACAGACGCACAAAAGAAACCAATTACAACAAGGTAAATTGATAATTTATTTAATTTCATTTTTTACTTTTTATTGTATAGTTTCAACTACTTTACCACAGGTTAACATTTGATTGCCATAATATGGATTCTTAATCTTGTTTTCTAAACTTAACCAATTAGCACCTTTACCTTTATTCGCCATAGGACAAAATTGATAGTAAATAGGCATTTCAGATTTAGAGACTTTTATTACAGCATAAAGGTTTTTAGACAAACTCATAAAATGGTCTCTTTGGTGTGTGATTTCTTTTGTTTCACTGATATGTTCAGCGTCCTCCTTTAAATCATTAACTACTTTCGTCCATTGGGCATGAGTATCAGTGTTAAGTTCACTCATTTTAACTTCTTGTATTGCAATTAGAAGTGTTTTTGAGGCATTGGACGAACTTGTACCATCGCTTTTCACAAGCGCATCTTTTAATTGTATATATGCACTCAAAACCTTGTTTATACCTGTGTTTGTTTGCGCGTTTGCAATAGTTGCAAATAATATAATGGCGGTAGCCATCAATAATTTTATTGATTTCATTTTATTAAATTTTAGTAAATGTAAATTTTCAAGTTATACAACTTGACCAAAGAGAAATATAGCTTATGCTATTTTAGGAGGATGCCAAATTGAAATATCTACCTCATTGTAGAAGGAAGGCTTATACATATTGTACTTCTTTGGAGTTGTACAAAAAAATGTAGTTTCTATAATAACTTCTTTTTTGCAGACATAACTATTTGAACAAACAGAAGTGCAAGCACAGTTGTGATGGGTACATTTTTGATTACAATCGTGACCCATATCCTTACTATGCGACTTGCAACAATCAGACTTAGCTTTAGCCTTGGTCGTGTTTAAAAAAGAAGTTGCCTTAGTTGATTTGTGTGGCTTTTTACATGCATATAGATTGTTGGAGTAAAGATTTACTCCAATTACTAATAGAAATAATATAATTATCTTCTTATACATTACGTATGTAAAGGTATAATAAAACAAGATAAAATGAGACATTTATTACATCCTGTTCAATTTAATTATAAATTTATTTATCTAAAATTTAACAATATTTGACAATTTAATTAAAGAATAAAATCAAACCCACCATACACATCAGCAATCTCTTCCTTGGTAATCCCCAAGTACCTCCTGCTAACGTGCGTGCTTGAGTGATTCAATATCATTGAAATTTTTAAGAAAACGTCTTCTGACCTGTTATTCTCATCATACAAGAAACGAGCTCCCGATTTACGTAGCGAGTGCGTAGATACCCTCTTTTTACGGATGCCAACAAACCTTGAACCAAACTGTAGTAAACGATTTGTATGGCGCAGGCTATAATTGAAGATGGTACAACCCAAGTTTGGCTGTCCTATCAATTCGTAGTATTCAACCAGTAATCCCTTTAATACAGCCCCTACTTTAATACTCCGTTTTTTACCCGTTTTCCTCTCATTTAAGACGAGTTCGTCCTTACTTAATACATCACCCCAAGTGAAGCGAGATATGTCAGAATAACGAAGCAGTGTCCTAAATCCGAACTCTATTAATAACGCCATTTGGTAATTCTGTTCCTTTTGAAAATACCTGTTCAAACGTTTCAATTCGTCAGTGGTTAAATAATCACTGGTTTTTTCGGTAGTTGTGGTCATAAAATGTGTTTTGGCTAATGTAGAGCCGCAATGTCTTAAAACCAGCCTTTTACCTCATTTCAAGTCATAAAAAAGCGCTAAAAATAAAGTTGTATTGAATATCAACTAGATAGATGTCTCTTAATTCTATTAACGGACATGGAGTAAATCAGGTTATTGTCTGTATGCGCAACATACATGACTAAAATTTGGTGCCGAACCAATTTGGTGCAGCAGATCGTGCAAAATTTGTTTAGCACGGGCTTGAATCAGGATTGAAGTCATTTGTCGGACCTTCTTTCATTCTCAATTCCGTACTCCGAAACTCCGCCATCGACAAAAACTTAGCTAAAAAGACTGCCATGTCTAATTTACACCCGCTAAATCCAACCATGTCAGATTCTACGCCATTTGTCGCAAGCAAATTTTCAAACATCTCGAAAAAAGCACTGAAATACAGATTTCATTTTTATTGGTTTCACAAATCTTGAAGGGAGTTTCATCCAAATATTTGTATAGTTCAGGATAATCTGATTCAATCGTTGAAGAGATTGAGATTATTTCTTGCATAAGTTGATTTACATTTTTCATTGATTTTTATTTTTTCATGTTTAAAACTTCATTTTTCGGTATTCTTTGAACATCGGAGAATTGTGTTGTGTTTGTCATAATATACTTTTATTATTCTTCTTCGCCCCCTGCTGCTTTTGATAGAACATAGAAAGCACCTTTGGTAACTATCATCGCATCTTTAGGCATTTCTTCAAGCGGTGTTATTTCTACATAGCCTAATTCTGTTACGCCTGTAATTACTTCAACCTTTTTAAACCGGATACTTTTTTCAGGATTGGCACCGATAGCTTTTTCACTCTTTTCTTTAGGCCCTTTTTCTTCTGTGTTTTCTTCCTCCCCACTTACTATAAAAATGAACGTTTTCCCTTCTGCATTTACGACTGCATCAACAGGAACAGCCTGCACCGTTTGATTGCCTACATTAATCAATGCAGATACATACATACCAGGCAATAACCTGATGCTACCTGTATTGTTTATTTTGGCATGAACAATTACGGATTTGTTTTCATTTTCGAAGGACTGATTGATTCCGAAAATTGTACCAGTGATTTGCTTATTGTTTTGATTGGTAAGAATGAACACCACTTTTTGCCCGCTCTTCACCTTGAACAAATCTTTCTCGTACACCTGCAAATCGCAATGCACCTGCGAATTATCTACAATATCCATCAGGGATGTTTGCATATCTACATAGCTGCCGGTCTTAATTCGTATATGCCCTATGACACCGCTGATGGGTGCAATAATTGGAATTTGGCTTACAAATTTACCATTGGCTACGGATGCAGGGCTGATATTTAACTGCTGTAATTGTGTTTCCATTCCCTGCATCCTTGCTTTATCTGTTTCGTATTTTGCTGCTGCTTGTTGAAATATCTTGCCCGTTCCTGCACTTTCGGTATTGAGTTCCTTTTGTCGTTGGTACTCCTGGCCGGTATAAACTAATTCCTTTTTGAGCATCAGGTAATCCTGCTGCAGCTTCACTATGTCTGTATTTTCTAAAATCGCTACTGTTTGGCCCTGGTGAACAAAACTGCCTTCTAATACCAGCACTTTTTTAATAATGCCGGAAACCAGTGAATTTACATCGGCTTTGTTTTGAGGGGGAACTTCCAGCTGACCGCTTGATTTTACCACACTGTTGAGGTTTTTCATTTCTATTGTACCTAACTCAATGCCCACGGCCTTCATTTGTTCTGCGGACACTTCTATTGCTGCTGTATTTTCTTCTTTTGCTTTAGGCACTTCTTTTGTTTCCGTTTTATTGCTTTGCTTGCAGGAAGAAAAAATAATTGCACTTGCAAAAAATGTAATTGCAGCGATTGACTTTATATTAATTGACTTCATTTTATTTGTTCCCTTTTAAATAGTTTAACAATATAATGGACTGATTGAACTGGTTTACTGCATCGGTATATTGCAGTTTTGTATTGATAGCGGTTTGCAGATTTTGGATATACTCCATGTAACCAATTTCACCTTTGGTATATGCCGTGTTTGAAATACGGATAATATCATCCGCCTGTTTTAAACCTGTGGTTTCGTAGTATTGTAAACCTTCCTTTGCTTTCAGGTATTCGTTGTACTGAAGAAGATAACTGCTTTGCAGAAATAGCAGTGTTTGCTGCTTCTCTGTTTCAATTAAAGTAGTATTTATTTGAGCAGCCTTAATTTTTGCTTTTTGTGAGCCGAAAAATACAGGAATACCTATGCCTACCTGTAAACCTGCTATCCTTGTGCCAGGGAAATAATTACGGTTAGTTTTTGCAGGATCAAAACCACTAACAACCATTTGATGGTAGTAGCCTGCATTCAAATCCGGTAACAATTTGCTTTTTTCAACCTTTACCTGTGCTGTATTTACATTCAACTTTTGATTGTAATACTGAATTAATGGGTTTGATTGTATAGATGCAGTATCAGCCATAAAAATATCGGGCAATTTTGCCAACTCATTTTCTTTTGGCATAATTGGCTCGGCTGAGTTCAACCACTTTTGCAAAGCCAACTGATAACTGCTTACAGTAGTATTTGCCTGTTTCAATTGTAAAAGGTTTTCTTTGTATTTGCTTTCGGCTTGCATTTTCTCCAACTGATTAGTTTCACCTGTATTATAACGAAGGGTAGCCCTTTTTAGAAAATTGCTGTATATGCTATCCTGCTGCTGCAAAAGTTTTACTCTTTGCAAGCCATACAACAAATTGTAATAGGCTGTGGTTACTTCTTTGATAATTTCATTTTGCGATAGCAGCTTTGATTTTTGAGCCAGCATAGTTTCCTGTTTCAATAGTTTATTTTGATTGGCATACACTGTTGGAAAAGAAAACGTTTGAGTAATACCAATACTGTTATCAATATTTCCGCCACTGGTAGGGTCCTGGGTGAGTTGTATGTTTGTTTTATCAGGACTAAAGCCGGTCTTTTGCATTACCTGCGATTGCTGAATGTTTAAGTCTGCTACTTTCAGTTGCAGATTATTTTTAAGTGCTATATCAATGCACTCCTGCAACGTTTTTTGATTGCTTTGTGCATAAGTTTTTCCTGCAAATAAACCGATAAATGTAAACAGCACTAACACAACCGTAGTATTGACAGGTGGCTTTGCTTTATTCATTTTATTTGGTTTGAAATTGATTTTAGTGTTGAATAAAATATAAAGTGCCGGAAGCACCAGCAGGGTTAATATGGTAGCGGTAATTAAACCACCGATCACAACGGTTGCTAATGGTTTTTGTACTTCACCACCTGCACCTGTAGAAAGTGCCATTGGCAGAAAACCTAATGATGCTACCATAGCTGTCATTATTACGGGTCTTAATCTTACTGCTGTTCCTTTTCTAACTCTCTCATATATGTCGGTAATGCCTTCGTCTTTTAACTGGTTGAAATAACCTATCAATACAATACCATTTAATACTGCTACACCAAACAAGGCAATGAAACCTACACCTGCCGAAATGCTGAATGGCATACCTCTTAACCATAATGCGATGATGCCTCCAATGGCTGATAACGGTACGGCAGTAAATATGAGAAAGGATTGTTTTAGACTTTTGAAGGTGATGTAAAGCAATATTATAATGAGCAATAACGCTACAGGAACTGCAATTCCTAATCTTGCCTTTGCTTCTTGAAGGTTTTGAAACTGACCGCCATAGGTGTAATAATAACCAGCCGGAAGTTTAAGATTTGCATCTAAAATGGGTTGTATTTCTTCCACCGTGCTTTCCACATCACGACCATGCACATTAAAGCCTACAAAAATTCTGCGTTGGCCATCTTCATGACTAATTTGTGCGGGTGCTGTTTTAAATGAAATATCCGCTACCTGGTTAATAGGCACCTTATTTCCAGATGGTAATGGCACATATAGATTTTCAATGTTACTGAAATCTTTACGCAAATCTTTTTGTAACCGCACCACCATATCAAACCGTTTATCCCCTTCAAACACCACACCTGCAACATTACCTGCAAAAGCAGTTTTCAGCACCATGTTTACGTCACTGATGGTTAACCCGTATTGGGCAATTTTATCACGGTTGTATACCACCTGTATTTGAGGCAGTCCACCTACTTTTTCTACGAAGGGCTCACTTACTCCTTTTACATTTTTGATAAGCTCTGCCACTTTATTTGCCTGTGCATTCAGGATTTCCAAATCGGAACCATAAATTTTTATTGCCACATCCTGTTTGATGCCTGTAATGAGTTCATTAAACCGCATCTGCATGGGTTGTGTAATTTCAAAACTTACACCGGGTAAAATACTTAGTGCCTCTTCCATTTTTTCCATCATGGCTTCACGGGTATTTGCCGATGTCCATTCTTCTTTCGGCTTCATGGAAAGCATCATATCGCCTCTTTCGATGGGCATAGGGTCGGTAGGTATTTCAGCACTGCCTATTCTTGTTACCGCCTGTCTTATTTCGGGGAATTTATCTTTTAATATTTTTTCTGCCTTGCTGAATGTTTCTACCACCTGTGTTAATGATGTGCCTTGTTCCATCCTTATTTCAACTGTGAGGTCGCCTTCTTCCAGTGTAGGGATAAACTCACCACCTAAGCTGTTGAACAATATTATGCTGCCAGTAAACAATACTGCCATTGTAAACACAACGGTTTTTTTCCAGCGTAAAGCCCAACTCAGTATAGGTTCATAAAGTTTTTGACAAAAGCCAATTATTCTATCGGAAATATTCTTTTTATGCGTAGTTTTTTTACTTAGAAAAAGAGCACTCATCATTGGCACATAGGTTAATGAAAGTATGAAGGCACCCAATATTGCAAAAGCCACAGTTTGAGCCATTGGCTTAAACATTTTCCCCTCGATGCCTACTAACGCAAAAAGCGGCAGGTAAACAATTAAGATGATGATTTCGCCAAATGCTGCACTGCTCCTGATTTTTGACGCAGCTTGAAACACTTCATCATCCATTTGTGATTGTGAAAGTTTATTCAAACCAATATGATGATGCTTGCTCATGTAAATTCTGTGTACAATTGCTTCTACTATGATTACCGCACCATCTACAATAAGCCCGAAGTCAATAGCTCCTAAACTCATCAGGTTGCCGCTTACGCCAAACAGGTTCATCAGTATTATGGCGAAGAGCATCGCTAAAGGAATTACAGAAGCTACAATAAGACCCGCCCTTAAATTACCTAAGAGCAAAACCAATAGGAATATTACAATTAAACCACCTTCAATTAGATTTTTTTCTACTGTACCCATTGCCCTGTTCACTAATTCGGTTCTATCAATGAATGGTTCTATTACTACACCTTCAGGCAATGATTTTTGTATTTGTACCATTCGCTGTTTAACGTTGGCGATTACCTGTGCAAAGTTTTCACCTTTGAGCATGAGTGTAATTCCTGCCACTACTTCGCCCTCACCGTTTCTTGTAACTGCTCCGTAACGGGTGGCAGTACCAAACTGTACTGTTGCTACATCACGAATTAAAACGGGTATTCCGTTTACGTTCTTCACCACAATTTTCTCGATATCACTCAACGACTTTACCAATCCCAAACCACGAATGAAGTAGGCATTGCTTCTTTGCTCTATGTAGCTGCCGCCTGTGTTTTCATTATTACTTTCTAAGGCTTTATAAATTTCAGGAATGGTAATATTCATTGCATTGAGCTTTTCGTTATCCAAAGCAATTTCATACTGCTTTACATAACCACCCCATCCGCTCACTTCTGCTAAACCCTCTGTACCAGCTAACTGCCTGCGGACAATCCAATCCTGCATAGTACGCAAATCGGTAGCAGTATATTTGTTTTCATAACCTTTTTTAGCATGAATGATATATTGATAAATCTCGCCTAAACCTGTTGTGATGGGTGCTAAGGTGGGTTCACCCAATCCCTGTGGAATTTGTGCTTCTGCTTCTTTGAGGCGTTCGCTTATCTGCTGTCTTGCCCAATAGATGTCGGCATTGTCTTTAAACACAATAGTGATTACCGAAATACCACTACGACTAATACTCCGCTTTTCAATTACATTGGGAATGTTGGCCATCGCGAGCTCAATAGGAGTAGTTATGAACTGTTCTACTTCCTCTGCGCCTAATGTTGGGGCTTGTGTAATTATCTGTACCTGATTATTTGTGATGTCAGGCACAGCATCAATTGGCAACAGCATAGCGGATATAACGCCCCAAATAATGAGTACCAACGTGAATGCACCAATTATAAGTTTGTTCTTTATTGAAAACTGAATTATATTTTGAAACATTTTTTTCTATTTAGTAATATGACTGTATTTATGCATACTCCTTTTGGCAAAAGCTGCTAAAAAAATGATACAATAAAAGGGTTATAAAATTGTACTTAAATACTCTTAAACCCAACGACCGTTTTGCCTATTGGATTTTTTTCTTTTTGCCATTATGTAATGGAAAAAGATTAATTAAAAATGCCATACATGACATTTCTATGGCTATTCTACAATTTCAATAAAAGGAGTAATTAAGCTAATTTAGGCGGTTGCCAAATTGAATAGAAAACCTCTATATGAAAAGAGGAATTGTAAATAGGGTATTTTACCGACTGAAATGATATTATAACCCAATTGAAGTGCTGTATGGGTTGATAAAATGCCGATGACGGGCAGCATGAACAGTTACAAAATGGCGTACATGCCTCTGAATTTTGTTCATTATGGTTATGATTATTTTCCGCACTCACTACCTGAAAACTACTATAAAAAGACAGATTTAACTCGTTGCATGCGAAACATGACAACGTCAATAGATAAAAACTTAATGCTAATGTAGAAATTTTCATTATGGCAATATTAAACTTTTAAATGGAAAAAACCAACAATATCATATTTAATATGAATTTAAATTTCCAAGATTGTTTTATAAGTGATATTATCCTCGAAATAAAAATTATTCAAATTTTTCGCATGATTTCATACTTCACCACAAATATCAATAATTATTAAATTATATTGTATTCAATATTGTAAGTACCCCCTTTTTCAGAAAAGGAAAACAGCACATATCGACCTTTAAACACTTTTCCTAAAATTCGATTGGATTAACATTTTGGTTAGCTTCATTTAAAATTAAACGAAGTTTCAACCTTAAAACTTGTGCAGCACTTGTGTAGCAAACCTCCCAAAAACACCCATTTTGCTTCACAAAAAGACCCAAATATGGTCTTTAAATCAAATAAACACATGTTTTGTGATAATGTAGGTTGAAATGAATTGATTTTTAGCGTTTTATTAGCTCCTTCTTTGTATAAAAGGGAACTACCAAGAAATAACATCCTGTAAATTAAAAGGAAGTCAATTTTATATTTTATTTAAAAAAATAAAATTAATTACACAAGTTGATTGGCAATTACAAGTAATTGATTTGGTTGTAATTGCCAATCAATATCTAAATTTTGATCTGTTCCCAATGTTCTTTGGCAAATAGTCAGGGTCGTATTCATTTGTATCTTCCAATAGGTCAATTTCCATATCCTTATACATACATAAATTTATCATCATTACAATATAGGCTACAACATCTTCCTTATATCCTGAAATCCCAATCTTATCACTCACTACATTATTTAACCTCATCGTATTTTCAATTATCCTTAATACATGACGATAACTTTGGCTGTTTATTATTTCTGCATTCATTTGAGAACCCTTACTCAAAGCAAATACTGCTATTTCAGGGTACTTTATTTCAATTTGGTTCTTATTTCTTCTTGCCATTAGTGTTTTGTTTTATCAAGTATGTCTTCTTTATGGCACCTTCTTCCTGTTCGCGGATTATATTAGAGGCTAAGGTTTTTAGTTGCTGCTCACTAATCAATAATTTTATCCTTTTTCTCGGTGTTTCACTTACAAGTGTCGTTAATTTCATAGTATATTTCTTTACTATAAATACCTCCAAAAAAGCTAATAAGACCCCTTATTTCTTCTTATTTTGATAATGCAGTGGTCATTTCACAAAAGGGAGTATATCTAATACATCCCACAGGTAGGAACAACTCAAAGTAAATTCTGTATTGGAATACTCCCACCTGAAAAAAATAGGAAACCAACCAATTATATAATAACCATGTCTTTACGACAAAAAGGTTCCTCAAAGAACAATTTAAGTACTTGGAATTAGTTAAACAATGACACCTCATAGTCCATGTCTATTGGTGGATCCTTTTTTCTATCACCGATTGTATCTACACTCATCCCAATCAATTTCGCTACTGCTCTGTTGGTTGGTTTTATGTTCTGTACATTCAATAAATCAATTGCACTATCAATTTTCTTACGCGTCTCCCATCTTGTAAATGCACCATTGATTACACTTGCTATCGTTTTCTTTTCATCACCCGAAAGTTCTTTATTATCGGGATTAAAATGAACCCGTTTAATCCTTGTTTCAATATGATACTCTCCTGTCCTATTGATATTATCAATAACGCTATTAAAGAACCTAACCAACTCCTTCGTTCTCATCCTTTCAGTTGTTTTATTATTGTTGATGAAGAATAAGTAAGAGTATATATAATCCAAATCCACCTCCTTATTCAAGTAGTAAAGCTGGTGTATTATTCTATAAAAGAAAGCGTGCTTGTAATCATCTCGTATCTTAAACATAATCCTTATTTCATCTAACACCTCTACCTCCTTAAATTCAACAACAGGATTAGAAACAGGTACAATAGTTTTAGTTCTTATTTTAGCCAGTATCTCGTCTAAATTATAGACATGATACCACTTGTACTTTTCATTATTATTACTTTTAGATAAATCGGAATCCAATGAATTATAAAGAGAAGAAGAATATGAACTTGGTTGAATTCCAATTTCTACATCATTTATATCTACATCAACCACACTATCGTTATTTACGAACACATCAGGATCATATGAAATAAACATTGCCCTACCGATGCCAGTAGCTTTGGGATCTACTTTTTCATGTTTCAATAAGGTAGTTCTTACTTTGTTCCATATAAAAGGGAAGGTGCCTTTTGTTATCTCGTTGCTTACTCTAACTAATATGGTTAGTCCTGTTCCTGACGGAGACAAACATACTAAAGCAACTTGATTACCATATTGGTCTATTATCCTTTGCTTTTCTTGTAAAACATTTTTTACATTATCTAAATCAAAATATAAGAAACCTGTAAAGCAGATAAAGTTTTCCGTAAAATGGTCATCAGTTAAATTCCTTTCTTTTACATCTACATGTGGAGTAATGTAAGGTAGTGATTCCTTAAATGTTTTGTAATAGACATTACCTTGTTGTTTAAGATGACGGATAGTTTCAATTTGACCCCTGTGGGATCCGTTTAGGATTAGCTGGTACAGCTCTTGTAAATCAATCTTCCTGTTTGGAGTGGTGTTCTTGATTCCTCTTTCATAAATAGGTATCATTAAAATAAATGACCTCCAAATTTCTGTGTGCTGGCACTTACTTTAAGGAGGTATCTAAAATATCTTATGTGTTGGAAAGATAATGACCAGCACCATTATCACACTTGTATAATATAAATATTACGATTTGGAAAGTCAAGCCCATTTGCCTAAAAAAATTGGAAAATTTTTATTTTCGTTTTTTAAGGTTTTTCCAAATAGGTGTATTTTTGCTGGAAATTTTGGAAACGGAATTGACCTTATTGTGGGGGCAGAAGGGTTATTTAGTATAAAAATGTAGGATACTGCCCCGCAGGTAGTCCTGCACCTAGTGCCTGCCCGTTAAACCCTACTTGAAAATATAAGAATCCGTATATCCAAAAAATAATTTTGTTTTTTTTACGAGAACACCCTTATCTTTGCTATCTCAACTACTAATACATGAGAATAAAATTTCCACAGGTACTCTGTTATGAAGATTGGTTAGACCTTTTCAAGATGGGCTTTAAGGGTGATAATGAATTTGATGAAAATGGTGTAAGAAAGTTCAAGCTTCTAAAAGGTTTTGTTATGGCCGAAGATCCTGAAACAGCTGAAATGAAAATGGTAAGGGACGACATAATTACTACGATGGAAAAAAATAAAGCGATCTTATTGGAACTGGAAGAGAAAATGGTAAAATACCAACAATTATATACGCTTGAAAACCCATCTGTTTATTTGGCTACCATCAAGGATTCAAGAAATGCAGATGCACCAACCAATTCTTTAACTGCTAAAACATTTTGGCCTATGATGAATGGAAGGAGAAAGGAAATTAGAATTTACATTGGTAAAGAGAGCGAATACCCCGACCATAAAAAAATTCATGTGAAGATATTAGCAAAACAAAAAATGAAAGAACACCTTTTAGAACGATATAATAGTGGAGAACTAAAATAGATATGGTATATGACTAAAAAGAATGTCCATTGGGGCATTTTTTTACCCCAGCCTCGTATATCCAATAATTATAATTGTTTTTGGAAATGCCTTGAAAAAGGTAGATGGGATTTTTTTTGCCTCGTCGGTATATCCAATATAAAAACTTGTATTTCATAACGCTTAAATAATAACAAAATGAGCAAAAAGGTAGAACAAATCAAAGTGAGTGAATTAGAAATTCACCCGTCAGTCAAAGAAATCTGGCAACCCAAAAAAGTAAATTTCATCAAATACACGATGAACATTACAGGTCAAGAAAATCCAATCTATGTAGTAAAACGAAAGGACAAATTGTATGTGGTAGAAGGTGTAATTCGTTTATTAGCAGCACGAGAAATACCATTGGAGTTTCTTGATTGTATAGTACTTGATATCCCCGATAATCAAGTGATAGACCAACGATTACGACTAAACCAAAAAAGTAAGACACACATTAAAGAGACCTGTTATTACTTGGAGCACATGTTAGGAATGATCGGCAAAAGTCAAGGTAAAAAGCACGAACTAATGGGGTTTGATAAATTTAATGATGAGGAAGAATTCGGCTTGGCTGGCAAAGACCGATACGAAATTGCTTGTCATTACACTGGTTTAGATTTTGGACCATCCACACTACGAAAGCTGATGAAAATATATTGGCTTGAAAAGGAAGATGAAAAGGTAGCAAAATTGGAATTGTTAGAATTCATTGATCGTGGTGAGTTATCTATTGATAAAGCACATAAGCACTTGATGAAACGCGATAAGAAAATCAAGGACAAAGAAGAACGCGAAAAAAGAGATTACGAAGGTAAGAGTACAGAAGGTTGGTACAAGTTATTCAACAAGTCATCATTAGATTTAAGTGATCTTGAAGATGGTAGTATCAAATTAGCTGGTTTCTCACCACCCTACGAAGGTTCAATGAGATCGTACAGACACCAAGATGAATTAAAGCACGGACAAGAAAAGACAACCGAAGAGTATATCACAAATGGTATGATGTTCTGTAAGGCTTTGTTGCCAAAATTGCATAAGGACGCTGTTGTGTTTATTATCATCGGTGAATCTTACAAGGGTTCATACAATAGTGTTGTTAGCAGATACGAATTGGCTTTAAGAGATATTGGTTTTGATATTATGGGGGTTTGCCAATGGATTAAAGAAAACCCAACGCCAGTAAAGTTGAAGGAGTTTTTCCAACCAGCGGATGAAAAAATTATCGTCTGTAAAAAAATTGGTGGCAAACCAACATTTCATCCAACCTTGAAACCAACAGAAGGTAATGGTGAAATTGAACTTAAACGAAGCAGAGATGGTAAGAACGGAAAGTCCAATTATTATATGGGCGGTGATGGTACTTGTATCACTAATGTAATTACAACACCTGTATTCAATCATAACGAGTATAAAGACATTGACCCATCATTCAAGCACGATGCACCTTCACCAAAAAAATTGTACGAGATTTTTATTGAGACCTACTCAAACCCAACTGATACTTTTTTGGATATTTTCTGCGGTAGCGGCCAGGGGTTAGATGTTGCACTATCCAATGGACGAAACGCAATTGGCTACGACATTGACCCGATATCCATTGAATTCTGTGAAAAACGATTAAATAAAATAGCAAACAACCCTGATACAGATGAGATCGGGGTTGCAGCTTAAAATTGAATTTGTATGAGTAATAAAAAAAGTAATTCATATTACGACCTTGAAGAAAAAGATGAATACTACACCCCATCCATATTGGTTGATGTTGTATTACCATTTATCAAACCCAATTCTGTCATATGGTGTCCATTTGATACCAACCAAAGTGAATTTGTAAGAGTTCTTGATGGTGCTGGTCATTTAACTATCCAATCACATATTTGGCAGGGGTTTGATTTTTTCAACTACCAACCTGATAAGTTTGACTATGTAATTTCCAATCCACCATTCTCAATGAAAAATCAGGTGATTGAGAGATTAGTTGGAATTGGAAAACCATTTGCAATGTTGTTAAACCTACAATGTCTAAACTACATTGGAATTAGAAAGTTAGTTAGAGACAACAGAATACAATTACTACTACCAGATAAAAATGTGAGTTATGATGGTGGCAGTTGTCCTTTTGCAAGTTTATTCTTCTGCTATAAAATGAAACTACCATCAAATTTAGTATTTGCAGATGTAGCCCATAAGAACACTGGCAAAAAGTTTATGCCATCTGCAATGTACAATAAGGAGGTGGCATATTAAAAATTATGCAATTCCAATAGAATTTATCAATTTGGCAGCAGCAACAATTGCTATAAAAGCTCTCAATTATTAGCTTTTGAGGCTGCTGTCTTTCACTCTAAACAAAAATAGAAAAAGATGAAAAAACAATCGCGTCTCTCCATCATGGAGGTTGGAGATTTAATCAATCGTAAAGACAGAGATACAATTGTATCGTGGCTGATTGAAAAGAGAATTACTATTCACTATGATAAACAACCTTATGTCTATAAGTTGCAGGTTGAATACCAAAACTTAAAGCCATTGATCTTGGATTGTAAAAACAATTACCCCCATATGTGGAAAGAGAAATTAAAAATCCTTTGTGATGGTAATATAAAGCTATATGAATTATTCATTTTAGAAATGGACAATACGATATCATTAGCTGCTCCATCCACAAGAGTTAAACCAATAAACAAACAACAAGAGGAACTATTAAAACGAATATACAGATGAGTAAAATAAAAACCCCCAAGAAGAGTAGAAATGGTATTAAAGTTTGGTGTAAAAAATGCAGACAGAACAATACAGGTTGCAAACACTATGAGTACCATTCATATAGAGTAAATTTAATTGATCGTATAACTGGCAAGCACAAAAGTAAAATACTTGAAGCAACAGAATATGACGATGCAGTTGTTGAGGCTATCAATTTCAAGAAAGGACTGGAAATACAAAAGCAAGCACCCGTAAGTTCATTGGGAAATGATTACACATTAGCAGACGGGATATTAAAGTACCAATTGTATCTTCAAGGAGATACTGAATACCAGCAGTACAATAAGAAGCTTACTCCAAAGTACATAAAGGAGACAATTGGTTTTCTAATTCAGTTCCATGATAGTATTAGAGAAAATAGAAAAATAGAGTGGATTAAACCTCCTCAAATCAATCGTGCGGATGTATCATACTTTTTTGGGAAGATGAAGGAAAAATACCACCCCAAATCGGTAAATAACATCATTCAGGCTCTCACCACCTTCTTTGATTTTCTAATCAACAAAGAAGACATCGTCATGAAGAACTATTTTAAGGAATGTGTTAGCCTACCATTACCACCTAAAAAAATCACCATTCTAAAAAAAGAGGAATTTGATGCCATACTTGATGCAGTAGATACCTACACCCCATACAAAAAAAATAAGGATGGAACGAAAGACAATATGTACCAGCCATGGATGAAAACAGCATTTAAGATGTTCTTGTTTGTAGGAGGTCGTAGAGAAGAGGTAGTCAGTTTGAGATGGGCTGACCTGTTTTTTTCAGATTACGGAACCAAGTTCTTTATGATGAGGAACCTTAAAGTAGAAAGAATCCAAAATACCGAAGATGAATATGTAAAACTGGCCCCCATTGGTAAAGACTTTGAGAATATGTTGATTGATTTAGGTATGGAGGAAAAAATACACACAAACGAACAGGTAATTGACCCAACAGAGAAATATGCTTTGAGTACTTTGATGGATTTAATTACTGATGCCTTCACCCATTATAGAATTGGGGCAGGTGTGAAAAAATCATTTACTCTTAAAGACCTACGAAAGACATACCTAACATGGACACATCATGCATTAGGAGAAAACACGGGTAAAATAAGTTCTCACGCTGGTACTAAAATATTGAAGGACTATTATATAGATCCACAGGTACTAACTACGGCAGAATTAGCTGCATTGAATGTTAAAATCTTTGGTTAAAAGTTAGCACAGAGATTTAGCACAGACATAAAAAAACCACTTGGTGTTTATCCAAGTGGTTCATTTTCAATATTTTAATTTACTCTTTTTCTATTACTATTTCTCGTTATGAGCCCGACGAGCTACCGCTGCTCTACCTCGCGATGTTTGGACGGCAAAGATAGGGCATTATAAGTTCATGTGCAAGTTTTAGGGGGTGTATATGGAATTAGATAGGAAACTAGCAATTAAAGATTTTTTAGTATTTTGTATACCAATACATGCTTGATCTAAAAACTTTAACAAATGACTAATTCCAACATTTTTGACGCCATCGTAGTAGGTTCTGGTATATCTGGAGGCTGGGCAGCTAAGGAACTTACTGAAAAGGGACTTAAGACAATCTTACTAGAAAGAGGTCGCAATGTTGAACACATAAAAGATTACGAAGGAACTGAAAAAAATCCTTGGGAATTGCAACACCGCAATGCTAAAACCGAGGAAGACAAAACCAACTCTCCTATCCAAAGTAAATGCTATGCATACGATGAAGTATCTAAAAAATTCTTTGTAAACGATCTTGAAAATCCCTACAACCCAGTAAAACCATTTGATTGGATTAGAGGCAATCATGTAGGTGGTCGTTCACTCATGTGGGGTCGTCAAAGTTATCGATTAAGTGATTTGGATTTCGAAGCCAATGCAAAAGATGGCCATGGCACCGACTGGCCTATTCGATATAATGATCTTGCTCCATGGTATAGCTATGTTGAAAAATTTGCAGGCATCAGTGGTAATCGAGATGGTATCCCTAATTTACCTGATGGGGAATTTCAACCGGCCATGGAAATGAACTGTGTTGAACAAATGGTAGCGAATAATCTTAAAACAAAAATGGGTCGTCCAATGATTATTGGAAGATCAGCGAATCATACTGCCAAAATTGGAACACGTGGCCCTTGTCAATTTAGAAATAAATGTCACCAAGGTTGTCCATTTGGTGGTTATTTTAGTTCCAATTCAGCAACCCTTCCTGCAGCTTTTGCAACTGGTAATTTGACTTTAAGACCCGATGCCATCACTACCGAAATTTTATACGATAAGGAAACAGGACGTGCAAAAGGAGTTCGTATTTTAGATGCGAACACCAATCAAACAGAAGAATATTATGCTAAAATAGTTTTCTTAAACGCTTCTACATTAGGCACTTCTCATATTTTATTAAACTCAGTATCAGAAGTTTTTCCAACAGGATTTGGAAATAGTAGCCAACAAGTAGGGCATAATTTAATGGATCATCATTATGGTGTTGGCGCGAATGGTGACTTTGATGGTTTCTTAGATAAATATACTTATGGTCGTCGTCCAAATGGAATATATGTTCCTCGTTTTAGAAACTTAGATGGCGGTTCATCTGCAGGTTATGTTCGTGGATTTGGTTATCAAGGTGGTGCTTCTCGTAAACGTGGTGATGCAGATGGCATTGGCGTTGAACTAAAAGAAAGCATTACAGAACCAGGCAATTGGAGTATGGGCTGGGGTTCATGGGGTGAGCATTTACCTTATTATGAAAATAAAGTAAGCTTAAACAAAGACAAGAAAGATAAATGGGGATTACCTACACTTGATATTGATTGTGAATTCAAGGACAATGAAATGAAGATGCGCGTTGATATGAAAAACAGCGCAGCAGAAATGTTAGAAGCAGCTGGCATCAAAAATATTACTACTTACGACAACATGCCTGCACCCGGATTTTGTATTCATGAAATGGGCACAGCTCGTATGGGTAAGGATGCAAAAACTTCTGTATTAAATAAATGGAATCAAATGCATGATGCTAAAAATGTTTTCATTACAGATGGTTCCGCAATGGCTTCATCTGCATGTCAAAATCCATCATTAACTTATATGGCATTAACTGCAAGGGCTACTGATTTTGCAGTGAGCGAATTAAAAAAAGGAAATCTGTAAAGATTTCCTTTTTTATTTTAAATGCGTTTAAAGCACAATTAATTTTTATGCCTAATATTTGAAGCACCGGAGGTATTAGATTCTTTTACATTCGGATTACCTTTGTAATCAATACTACTTGCCCCACTGGAATTCGCTTTTAATAATTCAGTAACTGTTGCTTGTATACTACTTGCGCCTGAAGATTTTAGAATTGCTCCTTTTGCATTTAAGTTGAAAAGTTTTGCATCACTTGCGCCTGAAATTACTACTGATAAATCATCCACCCTTCCGGCTAATTCTATCTTGGAAGCACCGTCCCCTGTAATAGCAATTGTATTTGCCTCCACCGAACTTTTGCAATCAGAGGCGCCAGATATATCATATATGATTGTTCCAGCAATAATATCCCCTTTCAAATCTGAAGCACCAGTTAATTTAATTCTAATTTTCGGCGACTCAATTGTATTCACCAAATGCACATCACTTGCACCCGAAGCCGATATTGCATCAATATCTTTGATACTTACATAAGCCTTGGTTTTATAGTTCCCCCATTTTTTCCAATTAAACCAGGATCCATTTGTACCTAAACGAATAATCAAAACACCCCCTTCTATTTCAGTAATAATTTGATCTCGGATTTCATCACTACTTGCACTCACTGCAACTTTATTAGTAGTGGATTGTGTTAAATACAAATCAATCGCACTTGAAACGCTAATTGCGTAAAAATTAGCCACTTTACGCACTTGCGCATTGTCGTCATATACAATAGCAGTTTTTTGTTGCGCATTGATATTGCAACTAGTTAAAACCAACAATGCAAGTACTAGCTTTTTCATATTATGTTTGTTTATATTCCTTAAAACGAAATAACTATTATAAAGTTACACTTGCTGGTATGATTAATTCATATTATTTTTGCCCCGTCCTCGGGGTGCTGTAAAAAGCTGAGAAAAAACCCGTTGAACCTGAACAGGGTAATGCCTGCGAAGGGAAGGTCAACGCAACACGCGCACTTCTCATAGCTATTATTCCTGTTCCCATTATCAATTTTGTAAAAAATTAAACTTTAGTCATGACTAAGTTACTGGGAACAATTGTCTCATTTTTTATGCTCGCCACACTAATGGCGCAGCAACCAAAGCAAGTATTTCAAAAACTGTCCACATCGGATAGCTTAAAAAAGTATACGGATAGTATACGTAACCTGCCACCGCTCGAAGTAAAATCAATTAGAGCAAACGAACAAGGTCCATTTGCAAAAAGTAATATATCAAAAAATCAGATTGCCTTGTTAAATACGGGACAGGATTTACCATTTATACTGCAAAACACACCATCGGTGGTAGTGCATGCAGATGCCGGTAATGGGGTTGGTTATACTGGTATTAGAATTAGAGGAACAGATGCGACAAGAATTAATTTTACTTTAAATGGTATCCCCTATAATGACCCAGAGAGTATGGGGACATTTTTTGTAAACTTACCTGACTTTAGTTCAAGTGTCAATAGTATTCAAATACAAAGAGGTGTTGGTACATCAAGCAATGGTGCTGGCGCTTTTGGCGGCACGGTTAACTTATCAACAAATGAATATAACCCCAACAACTATATTTCTTTTCAAAATAGCGGAGGCTCCTTTAATACATTAAAAAATACATTACTATTTGGAACGGGTTTACTAAATAACCATTGGACCCTAGATGCAAGATTAAGTAAAATTGTTAGTGATGGATATATTGACAGAGCTAGTAGTGATTTAAAATCCTATTTTGTAAGTACTACTTATTGGGGAGAAAAATCATCGCTTCGATTTAATATATTTTCTGGTAAAGAAAAAACATATCAAGCATGGTATGGAGTTCCTGAAGAATTATTATCAACAAATCGCACCTACAATCCAGCTGGAACAGAAAAATTGGACAACCCCTATGAGGACCAAGTTGATAATTATAATCAAACCCATTATCAAGTGTTTTACAATAAAGAAATTAATAAAAAACTTCAATGGAACACAGCATTATTTACAACATTAGGCAAAGGATATTATGAAGAATATAAATCTGACGTTGATTTAGCAGATTACAATATTGAAACAAATGGTAAAATTTGGGTGCCTACTGATATTGTTAGAAGAAGATGGCTTGACAATCAATTTTATGGTCAGATTGCTGCCATTTCTTATAAAGATAGTGTTAATGAGTTTACTGCCGGTGGTAGCTGGACGGTTTATGATGGACTTCATTTTGGGACACTACCTTATCTCACACAAAACTTAGCACCCGCAAATTTTAAATATTACGATGTTGATGCAAAAAAATCAGAGATCAATAGTTATGTAAAATGGGAGCGATATTGGCTGAAGAATATGACTAGTTTTATTGATTTACAATTCAGAAACGTACAACACAAAATGAACGGATTTAAAGACAATCCTCTTTTATTTATTGACAGAAAATTTGCATTTTTTAACCCAAAAATGGGGTTTCGTGTTCGCAATAAAAGCATGACTTACTTTACTAGTATTGCATTTGCCAATAAAGAACCGAATAGAGAGGATTTTGAAGCAAATAAAATACAACAGCCCAAAAGCGAAAGATTAATTGATTGGGAAACAGGACTTGAACTTAAAAAATCAAACTTTCTACTCAATGCCAATATGTATTATATGCATTACAAGGACCAACTCGTGTTAACAGGTAAAATAAATGATGTAGGCGCATACACAAGAACAAATGTACCCAGTAGCTATAGAGCAGGAATTGAATTACAGGCACAATATAGCTTAAGTAAAAAATATTCCACCTCCTACAGTGTCACATTAAGTCAAAATAAAATAAAAAGTTTTACAGAATACATTGACGATTATGACAACGGTGGACAAATTAGCATAGAACACAGTAATACAAATATTGCGCTTTCCCCAACGCTTATAACCAATCGAACTTTTCAATGGAGGCCAAATGAACGTTTCGCTTTTATTTGGACAACTAAATATGTTTCTAAGCAGTATTTAGATAACACACAAAACAATAGCAAAGCACTTGACGATTATTTTCTGAATGATATAAATGCACATTGGCAAATAATTGACAAAACTAAATGGAAAATGAAAATACAATTTTTTGTCAATAATATTTTAGATATAAAGTACGAACCCAATGGTTATACTTATAGTTATATCTATAGTGGTGCAACAACCACCTCTAATAATTATTTCCCAATGGCTGGACGCAACTATTGGTTAAGTTTACTTATCGATATTAAATAACCAAAGGGGGTCCCGATTTATCGGGACCCCCTTTTATACTTATTAGTTTATAAAATTACTTTTGACCGTCTGTCTCTTTTAAAAATTTAATCAAGCCCTTAAAATAGGTTTGCTGATCATCATACATTGACATATGCGACCCTTTAGGGCAATATAAAAACTGACCATGTTGTACCGCCTTTGCTAATGCTTCCATTGCCTTTGGATCCATAGTATCAAACTCACCACCAATACTTAAAGTGGGCACTGCTATCTCTTTTAAATTTGCTTTACGATCCCAATTTTTTAACACCGCATCACCTACAACACCAAATTCAGAAGGCCCTTGCATTTTTAAGTATAATGGATAATTCATTTTAGCAAATGCACGCTTTACAGGATCAGGCCATTTATCTGCTGGCAATCTTAAAATATGTTCTGGATAATAATTATCAGTGATTAATTTTAAGTATTCGGGATTAGTATAATCGCCTTTTGCCTCAAATGCACGAATTTGAGCTAACACTTCCGTTGGTAATTTTGGACCCAAAACCTCATTTGCATACTTAACATAATCAGGAATGGAAGGCATCATATTAGAGATAATCAACCCTTTTAAGTTTTTTTGATACTTTAATGCATACTCTGTTGCTAATATCCCACCCCAAGAATGACCTAACAGATAAAAATTAGAAGCATCTAAGTTTAAAGCAATCCTAACGGCCTCCACTTCATCAACGAAACGATCAATACCCCATAATGAACTATCATTGGGATTGTCTGAATAAGCGGATCCTAATTGATCATAATAATAATATTCAATACCTTCTTTTGGAAGAAAGGAATCAAAACATTCAAAATATTCATGGGTAGCACCTGGACCGCCATGTAATAATAAAACTTTGATACGGGGATTATCACCTACTTTTTTCGTCCATACATTAAAACTGCCTTTGGCTGTTTTGACAGGAATCATTTTAACACCTCCAGTTAAAATTTCAGTAGTTGTATCAGATTTTAGGGAAGAGGCTGTATTGTTATTATTTTGACAACCAAACAAACCAATGCTTAAGAAAGTCAATAATAAAATTGAATTTTTCAAATTTTTCATATGCCAGTTTTTAGTTAATTAAGAAGGATACATTTCTTGCCAAGCAAGCATACCGCCCACTACATTATATACATTTTTAAACCCATAGGGCTCAAGCATCATACAAGCTTGCCCACTGCGATTACCACTACGGCAATAAATATACACCGCCTCTTCTTTCAAATGTTCAATTTCATCTAATTGTAATGCTTGCACTAAACCTAATGGTAATAACTGACCACCTATATTAAATGCAGCGTGTTCATGTGGCTCACGCACGTCTAATAAATTAATTTTTTCACCTGCATCTAATTTGGCTTTAACCTCCTCAATGGTAATTGTTTTCATAAATTCTATATTTTAAATTGCTTTATTAATTTGATTGCCTTAATTAATCGAATCTCTTTTAATCACTGGCGCTACTTTATCAATAACTACATCTATTGCACCTCCTTGGAAAGTAACATTTTTTATGGGCATCCCTAATGAATCCAGTTGTCCTGAATAAGGATTAGGATTTTGCTGAATTACAAATGCATTTGCCGTATCGGATATGGATGTAGCAGAACTAATATTACCCAGCTGTAATCCCATCGATGCAATTTTAGCTCTTGCCATATCTACAGTGAGTCCTAACAAATCAGGAACTTCAAATCCAATCGTTGAGCCGCCATCCCCTACTAAAAAATGTATCAATGTGCCTGATGCTACTTTTGAACCCG
>Ga0209443_1000551_pt1 | contig 25553 bp, 30 predicted proteins | sample LauGreBMM110DCMD_2_FD_187571 | JGI IMG/M metagenome (GOLD analysis project Ga0209443, IMG submission 187571) | Freshwater lake microbial communities from Lake Michigan, USA - Su13.BD.MM110.DCMD (SPAdes) (version 2) | ecosystem: Environmental > Aquatic > Freshwater > Lake | place: Lake Michigan... | reverse complement strand
TCATAATAATGCAGTAGATCCTAATAAACCAACCTTATTTACCCTTGCCCAAAGGTTTATTGATGGAGAGATTAAATTTAAAGGGAAGGATAAGAGTAAAGAAACCTTAGATAATTATGCTGCTGTTGCCAAACATCTAAAGGAGTATCAAGTGTATTCAAAAAGCAGGGTAGATTTTGATACCATTGATTTAGACTTCTTTTATTCCTATTTAAACTACTTAAAGAATACAAGGAAACTAAAAGTCAATACTGTAGCTAAAGACATTGCTATCATTAAAGTGTTTATGGGAGAGGCTGTAGACTTGGAGTATACTGATAATATGAAATTTAAGCACAAGAAGTTTTCATACAATGAAGAAGATACTGAACACGTGTATTTGACAGAGGAAGAGTTAACAAAATTGTATGAATTAAAAATTACCAATAAGAAATTAGAAGAGGTGAGGGACCTATTTATTTTTGGTGCTTGGGTTGGTTTAAGGTTTTCAGATTTTAGCAATATAAAGCCTGAAAACATAATACAAATTGATGGAGACTATTTTATTAAGACAATCACCCAAAAAACAAAAGAGCTGGTTATTATACCTTGTAATCCTGTTATCATGGAAATTTTTGATAAATATGCCGACCGACCGAATAAGCTACCTAAAACCATCAGTAATCAAAAATTCAATGATTACATAAAGGACGTGTGTAAATTGGCTGAGCTAAATCAAGTAGGTAGAGTTAGTGCAAGACCAAAGGATATTTTGGCCGATTTGGTTTCCAGTCATACTGCACGTAGGTCGTTTGCAACCAATTACTATTTGCAAGGATTCCCAACCATTGACTTAATGAAGATTACAGGTCATAAAACTGAGCGTTCTTTCTTGAAATATATTAGGGTAAGTAAACTCGATACAGCTAAAAGGTTGAGTGAGCATATTAAGGCGAATTGGAGTAAGAAATTGATGTTGGTGTAATAATCAAATGTTATCACTTGAATCACTTCCTTCTACTTCATCCTCTTCTAATAAAAATGAAGCACCATTATTATCTTCGTTTTCTTCATCAATAATTTGGAATTCAATGTAATTTGCACCAAGCCATTCATATTCTACATCATTTATATCCATACTCATATACAAATCGCGATCTTCTGGTATTTCGTCTGGCTCTTCATCTTCCCAAGTAGTGTCATATTCTGGATTTCCATTCATTAATTCTCCAGGGCTAAGTCTAAAATCATCATTTCCAATCTCTGATAAAATTTTATTTTTCAATACTTCAATAACATCACCTACAGTATAGCCATCATTTTCACTTGCTTGTAAATGACCATCATTCCATTCAGTTGTATACTCTTGTGAATATGAAAAGCCCTCAAATTCTCCGTTACCCAATCCCTTTTCAGTACAACCTGATTGTAGGTAAGCTTTAATTGTCACTTTTAATTCAAAATTAAATTTTCTTAGTTCTGAAATAATAGTCTTATTTCTCATATAATATTATTTAAATATAAATGTAAGAAATATTATATGGTTTATTAAAATTTAATACCTTTTTAGAAGGTTTTTCTAATCTATATTTTCCAACCAATGCTGCCAAATACATACCATGCTTAATGTGTCAAGTTTGCAATATTTTTTTAAAGCCATTTCGTATAAAGCTTTTACTTCATCATTGTCCTTATTTATTCCGTAAAGCATATCTCTGTATGCCGCCATTGCACCGCCTCCTTCTCTTACAACAATTTTTTCCCCATCCAGATTTAATTCTGTAGCTGGTAAAAGGTAATAGGGATTAATTATTTCACCATTTAAATCCTTTGCATATAGACCTTCTTCTTTTAACCAGGTAGCTATTTTTTGGGATTTAGTTGCACTTAGAATTGCAGGTAATGTTACTTTAATGCTTGTTCTGCCCCCCATAATCGGATGAAAATAATATTTTTTTGCAAGTTCATGCATATCCATGAGTTTAGTTACATCTTCTTCATGGAATTTTATAACTCTTTTTAGCCAATTTATTAATTCATTGTAATTTGAATCATTTAGCTCAACAAGATAATCATGAATTGTCTTTAACTGTGTATTTTCATAAGGACTCCAAGTTAAAAATGTACCATTTAATCCTAATTGTTTTTTTAAGCTCTCTGCAAATTTAATATTTGGAAATTTGTCAGCAGTATTTAACCATTCACTATGGATTGGTTTAGCACCTGGATGAGTAATTGTATGACAAGACCATTGAAACATAACATTTTCATAAGGCCTCATTTTTTCATGAAGTGGAATGCACATATTACTAGTTTCAAAATCAATAAAATGTAAAGGGTATTCCGCTAAAGTCATTTCAGCTTTCAAATCTGGCAAAATAAGTTCCGACTTTTGAGTAAGTTGATAAAAAGGGCGATCATTATAAAAAGGGACACCATTGTTGGAAGTAACTAATTCAATAGGTATATCATACAATGAAACTTTTTTATCTTTTATAAGCTCATCGATACAACCTAATTCCCCATTACTTTTCCTGTCTTTATTTAGTGTTTTTTTATTTACATTTCCTAATTGCCCTAAATTCAATATGTGTGGTTCAACCTTAGCTAATTCTCCCCAGCATTCTTCAAAGCCACTTTTACTATGTGTATTATCGGTTAGAGTATATTCGCAATTCTTGCAATTACAACTAATTGGTGTTTCTATTTTTTCATCTAATAAAAGCGACTTAATAAATTGATTACTTGAATGAATTACCTCATTCATAACCATTTTAACTTGATCGTTAACTGGGATTAACTTTACAAAAAAGGTGTGATTTAAATATGCCTCATTGATCTTTTTTGTTAGTATTTCATCTCCAGTATAAACAACATCAACATTTCTATATTTAGAATTAGGAAGCGATGGTATAGTAATAATTTGGAATTTATTTATTAAATCATCAAATTGAGATATAGCAGTAGTATCAGGCATCATTAAAAAACTATTAACTATTGCAGATGAAAATTTTTCACTAACTACTTTTGTCTGGTATGCAATATCCTCAATATATGGTTTCATATCAGGCTTGAACCAGTAGTTCTTTTCATTCATTTTTGTAGAATCAAATGACTTAGACTTTACTTCTATGACTCTAATCTCATTCCCAATTTTTTGTAATACATCAACTCGAACAAGTTGATTGTTTATACTTATAGCAGGTTCGAATAAAACGATATTTTCATTATTTGCTAAATATTCGTCTGTTTTTAATATTGCCTCGGGAATTGTTCCAGTTACTTCAATACCCCTAGGGAATAATAACATAGCTAATTTCCCAAACATGAACCCTCCATCAGCCAACATTTTCATGTATTCGTTTTCGTCATTACTTGTTGGGTAACCATGTTTCTTATACCATAATTTTGTAGGACAAGTATGGGCAATTTTAAAGTCAGATTTGGATAAATATAGCATAAAAAATTTCTAATAATCAGCATAAATATATAATTAAATGTTTGTATATTTATGCTAAATATATAGTTATGAGTAGCGATTTATCGAGTAAAATTATAGGTAACCAATTTCGAATTGAAACAATAGAAGTCGCACGCCATGATTTCTCAGATGAGATGAATAGGCAAGAAGCCTCAGAAGCTTGCGAGTCATTAGGAGAAGGATGGAGACTACCTTCAAAGGAAGAATTAAATATTCTTTATCAAAATAAAAAGAAAATTGGTGGATTTGCTACAGAGAAGTATTGGAGCTCATCAGAACACACCAACGCCGACTATGGATGGGCGTATAATTTCGACAATGGTCATGAATTTTACAACTATAAGGATCTCACTTATAAAGTTCGAGCTGTTAGGTCTTTCTAATAATTCCCAATTAGAAAATCTTAAATAAATCACAAATTGTTTGTATATTGTATTGTTAGGTTAAGAATAAATTAAAATAAATATTATGGCAGCAGAATTATCAATGAATGGCAAGAAGAAGATTGAAACCTTACAAAAGGAGTTCACACAAAAATTTGCATATCTGACTTTGGTCTTCTTAGATAAGGAAAGAAGGGCCATTGACATCTCGAAATCATTATCAGAAGTAAGACAAGCTAAAGGGGATGATATATCAATAATTGCATCTTTAAAGATAAATACACTAGAAAAAAGATTTTTAGAAAATTTCGGGCTTATTGTTGAAGTGGCATATCAAAAGTCCGATAAAGTTGTATATACAAAAGACAATGTTGATAAAACATTGAATGAACTAAACAAATGGTGTGAGGAAAATGATTGTCAGCCATTCGAGTTTAAGAAATCTTTTACTGGAAATACTTTATCTAGCGTTCAAGAGCAGCTCTTCGAGGCAATAAAAGCGTATTATCCAAATGCTGAGGCTAAAAAAATAAACAAGGATAACTATTTGGATATTTATGTTCCAGAGATAAATAAAAAACGTGGCACTCATTTGTATTTCAATACAGCTAAAGATGGTATTAAAATTGGTTTCTATTGTAGAGACGAAGAATTTGTAGAAGCCGTTTTATCAAGAAGCACGAATATTGAGCAATATGCTCAAGGCATTAGAATTTTAGATAATCCTTTGCAGAATGACTTAGAAGAAGCTACTGCAAGTGCTTTAAGTTTTTTAGAAGAAATAAGTGGTCAACAAAAGAGTAATCCACAAATGGACATGGAAGATGAAGATGAATTAGATATAGAATCTGTAATCAGAGAATTGGAAGCACAAATTGCTGCTGAAGAAGGTGATCTAGATCAAATTTCGAAAGATTTAGTTTATGAGGGAGACGAAAAGGGTAATCAATTACTAACTGTAGAAATAGGCAATCAGAAATGGACTACAATGAACTTGGATGTAGATACATTTGCTAATGGAGATCCAATACCTTATGCAGAATCTGATGAAGATTGGATTATTGCCGGAAACAACAAAAACCCCGCTTGGTGTTTTCTTAATAATGACGTATCAAATGGTGAAATGTATGGAAAATTATACAACTGGTATGCAGTAAATGACCCTAGAGGGTTGGCTCCTGCAGGGTACCATATTCCAACTGAAGCCGAATGGGATACCCTTGATGCATATTTGGGATTCTCTGGTGGAATAAAAATGAGAAAAAAGAACGGGTGGAAAGATGGGAAAAGTGGCATTTATACATGGGTGGTTAATTGTCAAAACACATCTGGCTTTTCAGGTCTTCCAGGTGGAGTTCGTCTCGGCGATGGTAGATTTTGGAAAATTGATAATAAAGGGGTGTGGTGGAGTCGAACAGAGAGTAATCCAAGCTCTGCATTCAACTATTGTCTATACAATGACAATGATCTTCTTAATAAATGTAATGATGAAAAATTTTTCGGATTCTCAGTTCGTTGTATTAAGGAGAAAAAAAATAATATAGATGATGATATTGCAGATAATGAAGAGCAAGAAAATGACGAGTTTAGTTTGTCTAGTTTTGATGTTAAAGAAAAATCAGTCATAGATAAAATAAGTGATGAAATCAAAAGAGGCAAATATTTAACAAATCTACTTTATATAAATATTAAGTTAGATGAATTGGGGTACGCTATTGATAAACATCAAGCTTATTTCTTTGATAGTAATGTTCTAGTTAGTGACAGAGAGTTAGAAGGATTCTTAGTCGTTAATATGGATGGCTTTTATAGTAATTGTATGGATGAGGAGGAAATGAATCCAATTTTTTCATGGAGTGGAGTGAATGATATTGAATATTCTGAAACAAAAAATGGATGCTCAATTGATATTATTTCAGATGAAGGCGCTTTAACTATTAAAAAAGTAGGCAGCCATTCATTAAAAATTCTATATACATTTTATGAAAATGTGTGGAAGGAGATCAATGAAAGTTTTAAAGATGAGCCATTTATTGAATGGGGTGAAGTTAGGGATATGGGGATCAATGAAGTCGGTTTTTCTACTTTTTTAGATTATTATAATTTCAAAGTTTCTGATGATACAGGAAATTCCGAATAAGAAGAAGACGATAATAATTTAGAAATTGATGAAGAAGAAACAATTAGGCTTCCAAAAAATGGATTAGACCTTATTACATGCGTTTATATCTTAAAATACTATTATCTAGGGTTAAATAAAGGAAAAAATTGTTCAGATAACTTTGACGATGAATTTACTAATCTATTTAAAATAGAAAATTTTTCAAATGATAAAAATTCTATTGTAAAAATAATTAAATGGAATATTAAAAATGGTTTTATGAATGAATTAATCCTACGTGGAATTAAGAATGCCGACAAATTGTATAAAAATAATTACGAAACACATGATGATTTCGTGTCTGATATTCATAGTTATTTTTGTGATTTTGATTTACTAGATGATGCTGTATTTCAAACAAAATTTTTGTCAGCAAATATTAAAATGGGAAATCAATTAAGTGACATTTCAAATTCTGGAGTTAAGATAAAGCCCCAAGATAGATATCTTGTAATTCAAATTTCACTAATGAATTGGGGAAATATTAAAAATAAAGAGTTTGATAAGATTATGTCACAATATAATGCTGCAATTAATACTGATGAGGACGAGGATTAAGAGCATGAGGATCTTACCTTGAATTCATTAGAATATACCTTATATTAAAAAATCAAAAACATGTCGAATAAATCAATACAGCAAGAATTACTAACCGGTTTAAAAGAGATATATAAAGATGCAGAAGCTAAGAAAATAGATAAAGATAATTTCTTAGATATTTATATCCCTAGTATTAATCCAGCTAAAGGAACACATCTCTTTTTCAATACATCAAAAAGTGTTATAAAAATTGGATATTATGTAAGAGATGAAAAATTCATAAAGTCGGTTGTAGAGAAACCTTCTACTTCGATCGAGGCTGCTAGTAATGGCTTAAGAGTATTGGGTAATCCCGAATTTAAAAATGTAAAAGATGCTTTAATTGCAGCTAAAAAATTCTTGTCTGTAATTTCTAATTCAAAAACAGACAATTCAATAAAAAATGATTTTGTTTTAGATAAAAGCTTGAAAACACCTTTAAATAAGAGTAAAGGGTCACTTAAAACCAACAAAACGGTATCTAATGACATAATTGATGATTTTGATAATGCAGTAAAGGCTTTCAAAAATAAAAATTTAGAAGCTGTAGCTAAATATGTAGAAGCGGGGAATCCCGTTTTGCAATTTACTATGGATAATGGTGTTATAGATAATTTTTTAATAGCCATGACAAGTGGTGGAAATTTAAATAAAGAAAAATTAGATTTATATGTGTCAAAAGGGCTTGATTTAGATGCTACCACATCTGATGACGATGCATATACGTCTTGTCATTTTGCTGCTTGGGATGGCAATGAAGATGTATTAAAAATGCTAATTGATGCTGGGGCTAATCCTGATTTTATTGGAGGAGATACAATGACTGCATTAAATCTAGCTTCTGCTAATGGTCATTTTGATTGTGTAAAATTACTTGTTTCAAGTGGTGCAAATATAGAAAACAGGGTAAGAAATAGTAATCAATTTCATAGTGATAAAGGCGGCACAGCATTAAGAGATGCAGTTATCAATTCTTTTTGGGAATTAGCAGATTATCTTATAAAATCAGGCGCTTCTATTGAGGTGCTCAATGAGAAATGTTCAAATGGAGAAGATTTTTTTACTGCAGTTCGAAGAATATATCTTGGTTTAGATAATAAAGAAAATAATCTTAAGAAAATAGATGAGCTTGAAAAAAAATGTTCAAAAAATAATTTAAAACCTAAATCATCTAAATCAATTGAACTTGCTCCTTATGTTAAAGACGAGAAATTTGCAAGTATAGCATTGGCTGTAATCCTTGAAATAGGATTGGATTTGGCTGGAGGATCTAAAATAGTTCCTGCTTCACTATATGACGCAGATATACTATCAGAAAGATACAATGGGATAATTGGACTTCCAACATCAGTAATACTATGCTCAGGATTTCTTGAAGATGATGTTTTAACTATTGATGAATTTAAAAGTAGTTATTCTAAAATAGTTAACGAAGTAAGAGATTGGTTTTTAAAAATGTCTACAAGTGATATCGATATTTTAATCCCCTCTATTAAAGCTTGTATAAAAACGATTGCTAAGGAATGGGACGATTATATGAATATCCATGGTAAAACATTGTGTGATTCTATCAAAAAATTAGCTAATGAAGAAGGCATGGCTGATGAAAAAGGCATGAATTTGATTCAACTAGTCCTTGATGGCTTAAATATTTCTGAAGAAGATTGGGAATCTAATGGAGAGGAAGAAGAAGTTGATGAAGAAGAAACAGAAGAAGAAGTTGATGAGGAAGAAGAGGAAAATGAGGAAGAAGAGGATGAGGAAGAAGATGAAGAAGAAGATGATGATGAGGAAGAAGAGGATAATGAAATTGATTACTCGCAAGAAACATCAATTTTTTATTGTGAAAATGTTTGGGATAGAGAAGATTATGGGTTTGATATACAAGAGTTCCCTCCAATTTTTAAAGACAAGTCTGAAATTAATTTACTGTTTAGAAAATTCACCTCTAACGAAGTCGATTTAATAGTAAATAAAATTCAGACAACTAAGTCTTATATTATACTTCCATTTGTTAGTGAGATGCTAAAAAGAAAGGTGAATATTAATGTTAAACCACCATTTTGGTTTATACCATTAGTTGGTTATGGCAATAACAGAGGAGGCTTTCTTTATTTTTGTCAAGATGGTATTTTTACCGCATTCCCATCACCATATGAATTATCGAACATTTGTCATGTAGATTTGTGGAAAGAACTTAGTGTTGAAAGTGGATACAATGGCCTTTTTGAAGATCAAAATGATGACGACAGAGTTTCATCTTTACATATAAGCTGGTATAATCAAAAATCTGGGAGTAATGGTGATGTAAATATAGTTGAGTTTCATGGTGAGGAATATGGCTCAACATTAAGAATTGTGAAAGCTATATGGGAGAATGCTTGGAAAGAAGTTGTTGACCGATCTAGAGGAACTTCTCAGTTTTTTTTAGGGCCACCACCTAATATTGAATCATTCAATAGTTGGGATGATTTATTGAAATGGGCTTCTGATATTGAATTAGACGGTGGGAAAGTAGCAAAAAAAGCCGTACCTAAAGTAAAAAAAAATGACCAGCCAGTAGAGACCAAAGATGATGAGGTAAATGAAGGTATTGTTGACTTTTCTGATTCGGAAGTATTAGATTTTGAAACCAATTCTAATAAATACTATAAGAAAGAATTGAAGCGTTATTTAGAAATAACCAGTCGTACCGGAATTTTAACAACTGATATAATAGCTCAACCAACCGATACGGAAAGAGATGAGCTATGGGATATTACCCAAGTTTTTTTAGAAAGAATTTATGTATTGGATAATGAAGAAAACCCTAATCAACATGAACTTAATTGGCTCTGTTATTATTCTATTGTTGCTTTACATTGGTGTGATATTTATGTAACTGATAAGAGGTTTTCATTCGAAAATGGGAGATTTAGAAGAGATACGATTGCTTTAGTATTATGTCTATGTCCAAGAATTTCTTACAATTTTGAGCAATTTGAACTTGTTCATAGGGGCTTTATTTTACCACATATGTACTTCTCTGTTTTGCTTTGGACAATAAGGACAATAATTGTAAAGAAAGAGGATATATTCTTTAATAAATATTCAACTTCAGATGCAGAAAAAGCATTAGAGTTATTTCTAAAAATTGACTTAAAAAATCAACAAAAGGGAGGCCATGGTTTTATAGAGATGAAGCAAGTGCCAGAAGGGCACCCCTTGTTAAGTATTTGGAAAAATCTGATTAAATTATTTATTAATGAACGACCTCCATTTAATTTTATTCTAAATTACATATCACATGGCTCTAATCATTCAAAAGTTGGAATTTTAAAAGGTTTATTCGGAGGTAATAAGCCAAATTCAGAAGAAAATATCACATTAACATCAAAGCATCTAGATGCTAATATTTATTTTTTAAACCAACGAATAGAAAATATTGCATTTGAGGATAGTTGGTCATTTACTAATGACATTATGTTTATTTCACATCATATGATTTTATCTAAAAATAAATCTATCCCAAAAGATGTTTTGAATTTGATTTTAACAAAAACATCTGAATGGATAACAGATGCAAAAATAAAAGAAGTTGAGAAAAGTTATAATAATGTCGTATCCGAGTATAATAAAAATCATTCAATTAAAAGAGTCAAATATGTACTAGGCAAAATATTTAAATATTTTTCACTTAAAAACGAAGACAATGATTCTAGAGATAAACAATTAAATATAGTAATAGGAGACATCTTAGACATAGCTCAATTAGATTCATCCAATACAGCAGAATATTATGAATTTATCATGAATATTGATAGATATTGGGGTGGAGTATTAGAAGAGCAAGAAATTGAAGAAGCTGATGAGGAAAACTCTGAACTTGGCTTACCGGTAATTGATTGCAGTGCTAAGGAAGAAAAAATTGTCAATCAATTTCTAAAGGAATCTAGTTATTATAATGGCAATGACAGTATTGAAGCTAGATTACCCAAATGGATGAAATCAGTTGTTTCGAATGCTATTTTAAGTTCTGAAGAGATAGATGTATTGTCTCAACAAATTAAAAAAAATAAGGCAATTCCAATTTTAAAATATGCTCCAGAAGAGTTCTATAATTTTGTAAAAAATGTTTGGTGGTTTGTTCCAGTTGCAATTTGGAAGGAAGACGTTTTATCTTTAATTGTCGTAGATAAAAATGGGCTTAATTCAATATCGTCAGCGGATACTACCGACATAAGTTTAATATCCCCTTTTGATAGACTAACTGAATATAGCTTAGTCAAATATGAGCCTACTATTGAAAGATTAACTTTAATATTTGACAATGGGGCTTACCAAACTTTTGACTTTTTTGTAGATGAAGGTGAAAACGGATATTTATCAATAATAGCAGCAATATTAGATGTTAGGATGACTACAATCAATAAAAGTAAAAAAAGTGCTGGCTGGAAAGAAGGTGCTGGAGGGGAAGGATTTATTGAATTTGACAAAGTCAGCCAATTATATGATCTAAAATATTGGAAGAAAACAGAAATTTCAAGACCAGACCCTCGATTTTTTGGATAATTTGAATTTTGTTTTAATTTATAATTAATATGAGTAAAAATATATTTGATAATGCAGTTAAACTAGCAGCTAAATATCCTAATACATTTCAATTGCCTGAAACTTCTATGCTATCAAAGCTTAAAGTTGGTGATAATGTAAAAGTTTGTTTAAATAATGAGCGCTTTTGGTGTCTTATAAAGGGCGTTGATTATGAAAAACAATCACTTGTTGCTTCAGTTGATAATATTTTACAATTGAATGAACTTAAACTAGGGGATATAGTATATCTGAATTTTTATAATATTTACGACATTAAGTACAATTAAATCTTAAAATTTTGTTTAATAATATGATATAAAATATTATAATTTATTAAACATTATATATAAAAAATAATCGTATGTTAATATTAATAACTATATATTTGATTATTAATAAATTTAAAAAATATTTTTTATGAGCAACACTAAGATGCCTGCAAAATTAACACCAGTTCATTGCATTGTATTTCCTTTATTAACAATTGCAGTATTGGATGGTTTCACAGAAGCAGAGAGAGAAGACATGTGCAATACAGTTTTACATTTAGGCGGCGATGAGGGAATGTTTGATTTAACAACTGATATGGCTATACAAAATTTCAATGAATCTATGCAATGGTTTAAATCTATGGAGTATAAAGAAGCAGTTAGTACAGCAATTCAATGTTGTGGAACTATAAACAAAATGGTTACCAATGAAGACACTAGAGCTGCTATTATGAAATTTATGTTTGCTACTGCAAAAGCTGATGGTAAAATAACAGAACTTGAAAAACAATTACTTAGTATGTTTGTGACTGTTATTTTAAACGGAGTTCAAAAATAATTATCGAATTGCTATAATAACAAAAGGGGTTTTATACCCCTTTTGTTATTTCATAGCTATTCAAAGTAGAAAAATATATATTTTAATGATTAACAAGCTTTATAAAGTACAACTTAAGGATGGTAAAATACCAACTACTTTATATCAATCAATTGGGGATGCAATTGAGGCACATGGTGCCGCAAATGTTGTTAAAATTGACGAAGTAGCTGGCAAAAAAACTGGTAGTTCAGGAGTTGCTAAGTCAAAAGACCTTGGTCTAGTGCTAAGCAGTCGTAGTGATGACGATTTAGAATTATCAATTAAGTGTGGATATGCTGTTACTTACAATTGCCCATCGTATAAGAAAATATACCAAGGAATGAAGTACCTTGAAGTGTCGGAGAATTTAGTTTTAGAGGGAGAAATATTAAAATTAGATAAGTTCGATTTAAAAGTACATCATGACTGGGCGGCCATCATTCCAAGGCATACTCAGAAATTGTGAAATGGTCTATTTATCATATAAAGGCTGTAATAATTTCAAGATCAGAAGCAGAAGCAAAATATGGCAAAATACCTGGAGTGCAAGGGGGTATAGGTTATATTAATTTAGCAAAAAAGTAATTAGTATCTATCAATACCAATAATAATCAGAAAAATGAAATTAACCTATTATAACTACAAGTCAGAAACGTTCAATTGTCCCAAATGCAACTGGACTGGTTTAGGTGATGATACATTTTTAAGTGACTTGAGTGAAATTCATATATTCAGGGATGTTGAATGCCCAAAATGTAATGAAACCCTTCATACATTCGATTTAGCTGAAGCAAAGGAACAGCAGCAAAAGTTAGGTAATCCAGGCCCATTAGAGAAAGTTTGTTTTAATTGTACAAATATGATGTGGATGGTTGGAATCGGCCAAGGGGTTAAATGTCGCTTAACTATGAAAAATATTCCTAGTAGACTTTACACCTGCAATGAGTTTGAGTATAAATAGAAATTGAATATTAAAAATGAGTAGTCCAAAAAAAATATTATATATTGACATGGATGGCGTTTTGGTTAATTTCCAATCGGGCATTGACAAATTAACAGAAGAGGAAAAAAAAGAATATAAAGATCAATTAAAAAATGTACCTCATATTTTCAGTAAAATGGAACCAATTGAAGGTGCCATTGAAGCGTACAAAATTTTAGCCGAAAAATATGATACTTATATACTTTCAACAGCACCTTGGAATAATGAAACATCCTTGGGAGATAAGGTAGCTTGGGCAAAAAAATATTTAGGCGACACTGTATACAAAAGACTCATTTTATCTCATAATAAGCATTTGAATGAGGGACATTATTTAATCGATGACAGGCCACATAAAAACGGTGCCGGCGATTTTAAAGGGGAGTTAATACATTTTAGGACTCAAAAATTTCCAGATTGGAATGCTGTATTAGCCTATTTAAGTTAGTTATATAATTTGGCATAATATTAATTTTCATTTTATCTTGGAGAAAACGCATATATTGACCCCCCTGTAGCGCTGCAAACTGACCCCCCTAAGTTATTGTTTTTTCCAACCGGACATACAAGTGAGCAAATTCTGAAACACTATGTTAATTCAATGAGGGATGAAGTGAAAGAAGAATTCCAAATGGTTAATTCCTTTGCCGTTCATAAGGATGATATATTACTCACCAGAGCTCAGAAGAAACAATTGAAGAATAAAGTGGTAGAAGATACTGAAAAGACCGAATCAACTAATCCGAAATCTCATAAAGAGAGGTTATTGGAAATCAATGAGTTATATAATGATGGATTACTTAGTGAGGATGAGTATAATTCAAAACGAAATTTGATTTTGAATCTATTATAAATAATTTGTTATATTTTTAATGTAAAATCATTATTTTCTTAAATCTAAATTTTAAATTATGAAGGAATTTATAGAAGAAGAACTTTCCAGCAAATCTTATGACAAAGTACTTTTATTATGTATTGTAGGTGGATTTGCAGGAATACATCATTTTTATTTAGGTAATAAAAATAGAGGGATTTTATATTCTTTAACTGCAGGTTTGATGTTATTTGGGTGGTGGAATGATATTTTTCTAATTTCAGTTGGTAGAATGTATGATGGAGAAGGAAAGAGGTTAATGAATAAAAATCAACTAAGATTCTATAATTCAAAGAATACTATTTATAAAGAAAGTAGTAAAGAAAATAAATAGAAAAAAGGATTACTTGAACTGAGATTCAAACAAATAATAAGTCCTTTCATCCTCACCATTTAATCCATCTATGATGGTTTGATTCCCATCTTAATGGAAAATCATTGTTTACATTGATTGGTGTTGGGTCTAAATTTGAAATTAGTGAGTCAACTAATTCAATTATTTCTTTTATGGATAAATTTACTGCCATATTTGTATTTTAAAAGTATGTATATTAGGAATTAAATTACTAAATTTAATTTGATATATGAACAAATGTAATAACTTTCTGTATTTCATGGTATTGTAGGACCTCCTTAAATTATTTTAAGTTATGCAACAATTCTATTGATTTTTTCTTTAATTAGATTTAAATATATATTTGAATCATAATACTAAAATTCTTTTCTCTTATCTGCAGAAAACATATCTATAGAAATCTTTTTAAATAAAGTTGAAAAAATGGGTAAAATAGTTACTGAGTCGGGAATATTATAAAGCAGAATATCTTTCAAATAGCTAAGATATTAATCAACCATCATTTGAACATATATTAATCCTAAGAAAAGTCATATATTCACATAACATAAAAATTTAAATTCTATGAAATTAATAATTATTGGCATTCCTATTAAAATTGATAATTTAGAAATTGCGCAACATAATTTTCAGATCAGATGAATTGGGATGATGCTAAAGCTGCATGTGCTGATTTAGGGGATGGGTGGAGATTACCAACTAAAGATGAATTAAATATTTTATATATTAATAAGCATAAAATTGGAGGTTTTGCTAATGTTGGGTATTGGAGTTCTTCAGAGATCCAAGTACACCCCTACGCGTGGATTCAAAATTTCGATAGTGGCAATCAGAGCAAGGAAAATAAGAATGAAGAATACATTGTTCGTGCAATTAGATAAATTCAAATGGACAAACAAATTTTAAATCAAATTAAAGGAAAAACTATTAAATTAAGCAATTTAGAAATTGCACAATATGATTTTTCAGATCAGATGAATTGGGATGAAGTAAATCAGGCATTTGCTGATTTAGGGGATGGGTGGAGATTGCCAACCGAAGATGAATTAAATATTTTATATATTAATAAGCATAAAATTGGAGGTTTTAGTGATGGTGCCTACTGGAGTTCTACGAATATCTTATTTAATATGGTTATTCAGTATTTCGACTCTGGCGAGACCGCCAACACCCTCATTCATTACCCCGCTTTTCGTAAGCTACCTGGCGGCCCAAAATATCATGTTCGGGCAGTAAGGCATTATTTTACTTAATTTTAAAATCAAACTTATCACAAGTATAGAATCTACTTGGTACTTTTTGATATATATTCTACTCCATTTGAACTTTTAGTGATTTTAAAAAGTTTAGGATTAACTTTTAAGTTCATTTTATTCATAAACGCTTTCATGGTTTTAGAGTAAACGTTCATAAATATTTGATCATAAACAAGATAATCATATTTGTATTCTCCCTCCATTTGATAGATGGTTAAGTCGATTATTTCTTTTGTAGTTTGGTTTACAAAATAATAGTGACCACCTTCGTCATTTGTGTTTCTACAAGGAATGTATCCTTTTGGAATTTTACCAGATAATCTTAAACTTGAAGTAACTCCACCACACCAAGAGCTTGTTGGATTATTTAAATTCCAATTTGATTTAAATTTATTATTTGGAGGGCCTAGCTCTTTAAATATTTCGAACCATTCTTCTATTGACAAACTAAATTCCTCTTTTAGAAATTGTTCATTTCTATTTTCAATTTTTTTTCTTGAATTCACATTTTTCATTTTATAAAAGTATTAATTAAAGTAATTAGTTTTTCGTTTTTACACATTTTTTTGAAATATGGATTTGCTGGAGATGCATGTTGGATAGGTAAATACGCAATTTCATTACCAAAATTATTTATTTTAGGTATTTTGTTTTCTATAATAATTTGGTCTATTAAAGCTGTTAGGGATAATTTGTTTTCTTTTTTTAAAATATATTTATAAAATGTTTGAGTACTTAATCTCCCCATTAATAATATAATTTTAGGCTTTATTAAATTAATTTCAGAAAACAGAAATTTAGTATCTATACAATTTTGAATTTCATTTTTTTCTGGTAGCCTATCTCCTTTAATTTTTGCTTTACCCGGGTAACATTGGGTAATTTCAGTGTTATAGACAGATTCATAGCCAGGATTCCTTTTGAGTATTTTATTTCTATTTTCTAATATAATTTCCCTAGGTGGATGTATTGTTTGTTTAAATTGGTTTAAAAATTTTTCTAATTCCCTTCCGGTATCTCCAACTAATCCGTCATTTTTAAAAAAGTTTACTCCGCTTTCTCTTAATTGCTTCTCCGCAAGTGCTTGAGATAAAATAAAAACTGTTGAATTTTCATCAACTGATTCGATATTTCTTTGCAACTTAATTTTATCCATTTTAGGACAAATATGACAATTGTGTATTTCAGAATAAAGATTAATTAATTCTTTTTTCATTACTTATTTAATATTTAGATAATTCAAAACAGCATCCCAATTAGGAAACTCAGCAGTACCAAAATGTATGTGTGTGCCTCTGAAATCACCAGCACCATTAGCCTTTCTATCATCAATTAAAAAATCTCCCATATTCAAATGTTTATTATGAGAGAAAATTACTCTTTTTTAGCTATATCTCCAATATTTTTCTTAATCCATACTAGTTTGTCATTTAAAGCTGTTGGATTTTCCCATGGAGCAGTAGATAGTATAAAAACATCAAAGTGGCAGTTAATTTTATCAAAAGCCTCTAATGCACCATTAATAGGACTCATTCTAGAAAAAATACCAGGGACCTCATCAAGTTTATTTTCGTAGGTTTCTAATTCTTCTTTGGAAAGTGATTTAATCCCAGATTCGAAATCAACTAAAACCCCATCCATATCAACATATATTACTTTACTCATTTTTTTTAATTTTAAAATCAAACTTATCGCAAGTATAGAATCTACTTGGCATATCTTTTTTATCTATTTCACATTTCACTCCTTGCCCAACGCCTACTAACCATAACATATATTTACAACTGAAACATACTTTTTCATCCGCATTTGGGTTTTCAATTTTATTAAGATTATTCAAATTAATTTTGTTTTAATTACATAGATGTGAATTTATGCTTTTCAATTGAAAATGAACTAGTAAAATGGTCGTAAATAAGCAAATTTTAATCTCTACCATTTTTTCAGTGAAAACATTGATAAAATGAAGTAGAGAAAGGGAAATCCGCTGGAGTAAACTTAGGATTTTGAAATAAAATGGGACTTTGTATTGTGTTTAAACTAAGTTAAACACATCTTATTTGTCCGTCGTCAAACCAATATAGACTTTCATCGTTGTTGAGCTTCCCTTATACCTAGACCTTCTGTACAATCTTTTTTATCTGACACTTATAGTAATTTTAATAAAGACCATATTTTTTTAATATAGCTAATGTTGATGGTGCTAATGTTTTTTTCATTCTTTCCCCAGCTTTATCATTTATAGCCCCAATTTCTTTGTCTAATTTATTTATTACAGGGTCGTTGTCAATTATATCTTTCATTGAAAGAGTATCATTGACATTTTTTTTAGGCCTTAAGAGCCAACCGATAAAACCACCTAAAAGTACTAGTAATAATAATTTCATATAATTTATTTAAAAGTTTCAATAAATTTAATCATTTATTCTTTTTTCTGCCTATCCTTTATTTTGATCACTTTCCCATCTTGTAATGTAAAGTAACTACCTGTTTTTTTATTACCGTAAATAAATACCTCAATTTCTCCATTTGGGGTTAATTCTTGTTTTGTATCATCAGGATATCCTCTACTTTCGCTTAATTGACTTTCAGTCATATTTAACCAAACCTTCCCAAAATATTCTATATCATCCTTCTTCGCTTCTTTTTATTGGTATTGATTTGCCAGTTTCACTATCATATCCATGCTTTTTCAAAAACTGCTTCATTTCAGGATATTTTTTATCATATCCTCGGTTGCTTTTTTATCCATATCTGATATTTTCTTATCAATGGATTTTAATACCGGGTCATTTTCTACTATATCTTTTAATGACATATTTTTATTCCCTTTAGATTTTGGACCAAACATCAAGTATAGTGTTCCAATCAAAAATCCTATAGTTATAGGACCAGTCATATCTGCATATATCATATTTTTACTAAATATATTAAATTTAACCTATAAAATTTAATTTCAACATGTAGGATTTTGTCTATTTTCTAAAATTATATGGTAATCCCTCTATTTTTTTACAGTTTTTTCACGAAAAAAAACGGTAAAGCGTGAATACACGATTATTACAGTGAATGCACGTTTTACCATGAATTTACCCGTGAATCTAGGTTTCTGAACTCTCAATTATGCATAGTAAAAATCCATTTAAGCTTTAACAGGCTGTACTTTATTGATATTTTGTAAAATAATATTTTCATCCTGCAACTGCTTAATGATGACCTCTTTTTCAGCTATCATCTTGTCTTTGTGGATAATAGTTGTGTCTAGATAATTAATTTTACTTTCGCTAAAATTAAAATAATTGACGTGTCGAGTGTTCAATGATGAAATTAGGTTTTGCTGATTTTTGCTATAATAATATACTGCAAAACCACCTACCACTATAATACCTGCGGCTATCAGCAATGCTTTTCTTGTGTCTTTATTTATTGCTTCATTACGCAATAGTTCCATTATTTGTGTATTTGTCATGACGTTCAATTTTATGAATTTGAGTATATGGGTTAGTTATAATTGCATGTTTTATGAAGTACCAGTGTTGAATGCCATTAATTTTTTCAGCATCAACACATTCAATTAGTTTAATCTGGTAAGTGTCCAAATGATTTGTAGTCACTTCGTAGCCAACTAATTCAATTAAATATTCAATCCTTGTATAAATGGCTTTATTGTTACCAGTAATCATTGCAAACATGTCACGATCTGGCTTGTCGTGCATTCGATGATAAGCACTTTTACAGTCGCGCACATTACCTTCTTGGTTGTAAGTCTTTGGACAAAACTCCCTCCTAGCAGTTGATTTTTCTGATAGAGTGGCTCCACAATGGCGGCATGTTCTATCAGGATGGTATACAAATTGCTTTGCACCATCAATTTTAAAATTTTTCTTCTTCATTTTACTTAATTTATATTATAAATATGTACTTTTGGGTATAAAAAATATTACTAAAGATATGCATTTATCAAAAATAAACAATTTTTCTGATTTTATTGAGCTTATTAAGAATAAGGATGAAATGGAAAAAACCTTTATATCCTATGCTCAGCAGTTGCACGCACGTACCTTACACATTAAAGAAGTAGGTATTTCAGGCAAGTTGCTTAATGATTGGATCGAAGCGGGTATAGTTAATAAAGTGGAGGTTCTTTATAACAAGTGGAGGTTCTTTTCAATATCTGAAGCAATATGGATAAAATTTGCAGCAGAATTAAGATATTTTGGCGTCAGCCTGCCTCAAATCAAAATACTAAAGGAAAACATTTGCGAGTTTAACAAGGAGCTTATTAATGAATTATCTGATGCCATTAAAGCCATACCCAATCCAGAAGAAAATGAGTCCTTGAACTATATTAAAAGCAGGTTTAGTGAATTGCAGCTAATTCCAGAGGCGCAATTAAAAAAAGAATATGAACGCATAGGCATTTCTTTCTTTGATTTAATAATGATTTACACTTTAATATTTGACCTTGAGGTTAGATTTTGTTTCACGAAGTCTACTGGAAATTTTGTTGATTATAGTAATAAGTTTGGACGTGAATTGGGATTAATTAATTTGGAAGATTACCTTAAGGCTATTGGAAAGGAATCATTTGCAGTTATTAATATGAAAAGTATTTATCAGGAATTTTTTAGCAATGATAGGATAAAGCAATCTGATAATTTTTACCTTGGCATAGTCACACAAAAGGAAAAGGACCTGCTTGAGTATATTAGATCAGGGGAATATAGTTCAATCAATATTAAAGTTGAGGAGGGCATAATTAAACTAACCAAGGTTACAAAAAAAGATGGTGATAAGCTAATGCAAAAAATAGGGCGTTTATTAAAGAAAGGCGACTTTAAGGAAATAACATTTTTGTCAAGAGATGGCAGAATAGTTAGATATGACGAGGTGGATATTATAAAATAAGGTGCTGAGTGAAACAGACCAATTATTTAAATAGAAAACTGTGTGGTGGGCGACCAACAGTTTTTGCATTTGTGAATAGCATATGCAAAATTTATTGAGAAGTGGTATTAAAAATGAAAGTATACCATCAAGCTTGTATCGTGGTTTTACAGACAGCACAAAGAAAGTAAATGATGCTGCTAGTTTTACCAATCAAATATTATTGAATGGGATTACTATTGATCAATTGGTTGAATCATTAAGGCCAATGATTAGGGAAGAAGTGCGTCTTATATTTTCAGAACAAGAAGAGCGGCTTTTATCTCCAGCTGAAACCTGTAAACTTTTTATACCTGCAATTACAAAAGCGACTTTAACTGCTTGGACGGAGAAAGGGTGGCTACAAGAGCACAGAATAGGAGGTAGAGTCTTTTACCTAAAGTCTGAAGTATTGGCTAGTACATTGACCTTAGGAAAGTATAAAAATGTTTATGGTAAAGTGCTTGGGTAAAGATATCTTCTTAAAAAAATATCTTTAGTGTCACCTATAGTGTCACCTAGTACAAATAAAAAAGCTCCTAAAACATTTATTATCAATGTAATAGGAGCTTTTTTTTGCTGTAGGGGGAGGGATCGAACCTCCAAGTGGCAGTTAGCTATAACACAAAGTTCAGTGGTCGACCCTGGTCGCCCCGATTACTCGGGGCGGCTCTATGTTACGTTTATCCCGTGATCCACACCTTCGAGACAAGAAGGTACGTTTGCCTAATATTTCGTCACCCCACAGTATTTAAGAACAATTCATTTGAGTTTTTCTACTTATTTCCCTCATTTGATAAATCAAAACTAAAGTATTGGCCTATATGTTGCAAATATTTTAATTATTTATTTTAAAATATAGATAATCTTTAATAAATTGCCAATATATTTAAAAATAGTTAAAAATGCAGGCAAAAAACACCCCAAAATTGAACATTGACAAAAGCTTGGATAAGCTGGATTTGCAAATAATTCAAGCAATGATGGAAGATGCCGAAGTTTCCTATGCGGATTTAGGAAAGCAGTTTTTTGTGTCAGGGGGCACCATTCATGTACGTATCAAAAAGTTAGAGGAGTTGGGCATTGTAATGGGCAAGCGCTTAGCCGTGGACTTAAAAGTGTTGGGTTACGACATTATCGCGTTTATTGGTATTTACCTTGAAAAAAGTTCCATGTATGATAATGTCGCACAAGCATTAAAAAATATCCCCCAGGTGGTTCGCGTAAATTATACTACGGGTAACTATAGTATGTTTGTTGAAATTGTGTGCAAGGATATGCAACAACTTCGTTTTGTGCTTCACGATGAACTTCAAAATATTAAAGGTATTGAGCGTACGGAAACTTTGATCTCCTTAGAGGAAAGTTTTTCCCGTAATGTGAAGATTGTTTAGTTTTTCAATTGTAAATTACATTAAATCTTTTTTTATGAAACCTTGTTTTCAACAGGATGGCCGTCGTAGTTTTTTAAAAAAATCGACCTCCTTGGTCGCATTGTATTTAACACCAAGTGTTTTTATAAAGGCATTTGCTGTGGATACGATTGTTCCAACGCCGATAGCCAAGGAAAAATTAACGATAACTATTAATGGTAAATTATTAAAACTTGAAATAGATGCCAGAACAACTTTACTTAATTTATTAAGAGAGGATTTGGCTTTTACGGGTACTAAAAAAGGTTGTGAGATGGGACAGTGTGGCGCATGTACTGTTCATATTAATGGTAAGCGTGCAAAATCATGTATGCAATTAGCATTAACCCATCAAAATAATAAAATAACGACCATCGAAGGATTGGGTGATGGTGAAAAGTTACATCCAATGCAAGTCGCGTTTATAAAACATGATGCTTTTCAATGTGGCTATTGCACTTCAGGTCAAATAATGTCGGCTGTTGCTTGTGTAAGAGAAGGTAATGCTAAATCAAGAGCAAGTATTCAAACTTATATGGATACCAATATTTGCAGATGCGGTGCTTATCAAAACATTGTGGATGCTATTGCTGAAGTAGCTAAAACCGGTGCTAAAATTTAATCCATATAACCTTATCAATTCAAGAAAATGAAATCAAATAATAATACAATATTCTGGGAAGATGAGCGCGTAGATGGTGCTGATAAAGTAAATGGTAAAGCAAAATATGCAGCAGAACATAGCTTACCTAATATGGCATATGCTGTTTTTGTTACAAGTACCATTGCAAAGGGAAGCATAAAAAATTTAGATACTTCCAAAGCATTAGCAATGCCTGGTGTTTTAGATGTAATTTATTATGCGAATTGTCCGAGTGTACCTGGTTATATTTCCAATGCAGCGGAACGACCTAAAAATGCAATTGAGTGGCGCGGTCACAAAGTTTTACATGATAACAAAGTACGTTTTTTTGGCCAACCTATTGCACTTGTTGTTGCGGATAGTTTTGAAAACGCAAATGCAGCTATACGTTTTGTAAAAGCGGAGTATGCGCCTGAAAGTTTTGAAACTAATTTTGATAAAGCAAGATTGGACGCGAAAAATTTAAAAACAAATAGTAATTATAAACGCGGAACAGAAAAAAAGTTTAAGGAAGCATTTGCTTTTGTTGAATCTGAATTTAATATTCCTATTGAGGTTCATAATGCAATGGAATTATTTGCGACTATTGCGCATTGGGAAGGAGAAGATAAAGTTACTTTGTATGATAAAACACAGGGCCCGAAGAGTACGCAATTTACCGTGTCTCGTACATTTGGCATCCCAGATAAAAATGTAAGAGTCATTGCTGAAAATGTGGGTGGCGCTTTTGGAAGTGGTTTAAGAAGTTGGGCCAACGTGCCTGCAGCTTGTATTGCCGCAAAAAAACTAAATCGCCCTGTGAAGTTAGTGCTTACCCGTCCGCAAATGTTTTCATTGGTAGGGTACCGTCCACAATCCTGGCAAAAAGTGGGTATTGGTGCTGACGCTGCTGGTAATTTTACGGGTATCAGTCATGAAGCCATTACGAATACTTCCAGGTACGAGGATTTTAGAGAAGGGATTGTGGATGTGTCTAAATTTTTATATGCTTGTGAGAATGTGGATACAAAATATAACCTACTGCCACTTGATTTGAGTACGCCTGTATGGATGCGTGGTCCTGGGGAAGCAAGCGGTTGTTTTGCATTAGAGAGTGCGATTGATGAGCTTTCTTACAAATTAAAGATGGATCCGATTGAATTAAGATTAAAAAATTACACAACCATTAATCCTGAAAATAAACTACCATTCTCTGATATTAATTTAAAAGATTGTTACGCTTACGGAATAAATAAAATAGGTTGGAAAAATCGTCCTGCTGTTCCTGGTTCCTTAAAGGAAAATGGGTGGTTGATTGGTTATGGCATGGCCGTGGGTATTTTTGGTGCAGGTAAAGGTTCCGCGTCGGTAAGAATTGTTTTAAGTAATGATGGTAAATTATTATTAGAATGTGGCGTAAGTGATATGGGTCCAGGTACGACCACAGCTATGACCATACTTGCTTCGGAGGCTATGCATATGCCCATTCAAAAAATTAAATTTAAACTAGGGGACTCCGATTTACCTCCAGGACCTTCGCAAGGGGGATCAGGTACTACTTCAACTGTGGGATCGGCCGTTGATTTGGCATGTAAAACCTTACAACAAAAATTGAAGGAGATCGCTATTAAATCAGCACCTGTATTTGCTGGCATGAATGCAGAAGCATTGGAGGTTAAAAATGAGATGGTGATTTCAAAAAGCGATGCGAATACAAAAATTGATATTGTTGCTTTATTAAAATTAGCCAATCAAGATAAAATTGATTTAACCATTACCTCCAATGGTAAAAATGCAGCACAACTTAAATTTACCAGTAATTCTTTTTCAGCGCATTTTGTAAAGTTGGGAGTGAATCCGAAAGATGGCACTGTTAAAATATTACAAGTAGTTACTACTGGAGATGCCGGAAAAATTATTAGTCCGAAAACCGCGCGCAGTCAAATGTTGGGTGGGGTAGTAGGGGGCATCGGTATGGTACTTTCTGAAAAACTAGAAATCGATCATAAAACTGGACAAATCATCAATGCCAGCTTTGGCGGCTATCATGTGCCTTTGCATTCACAAATTCCACCTACTGATGTTTGGTTTGTCAATAAGCCTGATCCTAATATCAATGATATTGGTGCAAAAGGTATTGGTGAAATTGCATTGATCGGTTTTGCTGCTGCTATTACCAATGCAGTTTATAATGCTACTGGGAAAAGGGTACGCGACCTTCCAATAACCCCGGAAAAATTAGGATTTAAAACTAAGGCGTAATAAAGTATTTCTTATAAGTATTTACCACAAACAAAAGGCGTCCCGATTCTCGAGACGCCTTTTGTAAAAATGCAAGCAATCGTAAATTTGTAAATTCTATTATAATTTATAACCGTCATCTGCAACTAATTGCGCGCAAATACGTCTGCGGGCTTCCTTGCTATTGAATGAATCCACTTTTGTGAATCTTTTTAAGCCAATATTCATCATGCGTAATTCATCCCCATCTGCAAAACTATTCAAGGCATCCTTTCCAGCTTTATTGATTGCATCGGCTGCATCATAAATATACGTGCGAACAATATCTGCTTGAATGGAATTTGCTGCTTCACCTTTCATAGCAGTTAATTTTTCTAATCTTAATAAAGCGGATTCAGCATGATAAGTAATGATGGACATATCAGCGATGTTCATTAATATTTCTTGCTCCTTGTTTAAGGACATCATTAATTTTTGTACTGCTGCGCCTGCTACCATTAAAATACATTTCTTAAAATTTGCAATGGCTTTTTTCTCTTTTGCAAATGCACCTTCTTCTTCTGAACCAAAATCAGGGATACTCATTAATTCTTGTTGCACGCTCATTGCTGGCCCCATTAAATCTAACTTTCCTTTCATGGCGCGTTTTAAAACCATATCCACGGTAAGTAATCTATTAATTTCATTGGTCCCTTCATAAATACGATTGATACGACTATCGCGATACGCCTTAGATATTTGGTATTCATCGCTATATCCATTACCGCCATGTATTTGTACACCTTCATCTACCACATAATCCAACGCCTCACTTCCAAACACTTTTAAAATGGCACACTCAATAGCATATTCTTCAGCAGCACCTAATAATGATTCAGATA
>Ga0209443_1000548_pt1 | contig 25598 bp, 26 predicted proteins | sample LauGreBMM110DCMD_2_FD_187571 | JGI IMG/M metagenome (GOLD analysis project Ga0209443, IMG submission 187571) | Freshwater lake microbial communities from Lake Michigan, USA - Su13.BD.MM110.DCMD (SPAdes) (version 2) | ecosystem: Environmental > Aquatic > Freshwater > Lake | place: Lake Michigan... | reverse complement strand
AGTTAGATAAATATTTAATATTTATTTATCTAATATATTTATTTTTTTATTTTACTATAAATTATCTATTTATTTTTGACTTTAAATGGCGGCAAATTCTTATCCCCCTTTATATGCTGCTTTAATTTTATTTGAGATTTTAAATTTTGCCTATCTATCTCATCTACAGTTAGGGGGGTCTTTGGCGATATCCGCCTAGTTGGTCTATATACAGGATAGTCTCCATCCCCTACATCTGACCATCTCTCCTCATACCATCGCTTTAAAGGCTTCTCGACATGCTCATCTTTATAAGTCCCACCTAATTTCTTGTATGTTTTAACAATAAACCCACTCTTATATGCACTCGGCTTACTATAAATAATATCCGCATATACTTTTACCACTTCATATAGATCTTTATCAGTTGGAGTTGACATCCTATATTATAATATTTTTTTTTAATTCATTATTTAATATTTCTATATTCTTAATGATGTCTGTAGTCTCGCCATATAATAAGAATGTTGTTAATAGTGTATCAGATGGCATTAACCAATATAATAATTCGTTTTCATTACTATTATAAATCATTTTCCAATAACTTAATCGCCTTTTAGGGCAATGGTGGTCTATATAGCATTCAGCCCATCGCATACCAAAATCAAGATGTGTATTATTATTAAATATTGCCCTAAACCTCTTATCATAAATAGGGCTATTTATTACAATTAAAATATACACCATTTTTATAAATATAATAGAAATATATTATTATATCATGAATTATATATATAAGAATTTTTCTATTCGCGAAATATCAACAGTCATAAACGAAATGGAACAAAGCCCAGATGTTGTATATCTCGATGTTGTTGTATCTAATATTAACAGTGGCGATGCTTCTAATTTTACCAAGGTATTTGCTGAATATAATGAGGCTAGAACTATACCATATTTATATGATCCAAATGAGTATTATGGTGCTGTTGTTCAGTTTACCTTAGATAATACCGACACTCCATTATTGGAAGCCCAAATTGTTCCTGACCAATCAAATGCAAATTTAACAATTTATAATGTTGGATTATCTTATGGTGCGAGTAATATTATAGTACCAATTACTTATGTCCCACAGAATGCAACCGCAGTTCAGCCATTACCCCCAAGTTCATTTCCAAATGGAATTCAAGATTTGAATACTGGATATTATAGTATTTTTTCATATAACTATTTTTGCCAGTTAGTAAATACTGCATATGCGACCGCATTGACTCAATTGATTGCATTAGTCCCAGCAATCCCAATTACTACAAATCCGCCATTTATTAAGTTTGACCCAACTACCGATTTATTTGATATTACAATTGACCCAATATTTAATCAAACGACAGCAGGAACTCCAATTAATATATTGATAAATAATTCACTATATTATTTATTTTACTCATTCCCAGTTTCCAGAGTTTCAATTGGAGCAAATACTTATTTTGAATTAATTGCAACAAGGGTCACAATTACAACATTAACTACCACGACTATATTATTACAAGAAAGAAATAGCACAAATTTATGGGACCAAATTTCATCGGTTTGCATTACTTCTCAGACTATACCGGTCGTAAGGTCGCAGACATTAGCACCTGGCCTATACTATGAAGGTGGTATACTTCGATCTCCTAATAATTCATTAACTCAGCCTATTCTTTTAGAATTTTCAGTTCAGAATTCAGAATATAACAGAAGTATTACATATAATCCAACGGCACAATACAAGACTTTCTGTTTAAATAGCGACTGTGCTCTATATAATTTTGATATTAAATTTTGGTATAGATCTACGGTCGGAATATTAAGACCGATTAGTCTCAATTCTGGGGCAACCATGACTATGAAGCTTGGTTTTTTTAAGAAATCGAGACACTCGGCATTAAAACCAATGCATTAGGAGAATTATTTAAATAAATTAATATCTAAAATATTATTTAATATATACTTAGATAAAATGAGCAACAACGATGAAACTCAGATCAATAAAATAGATATGGGATCATTAAATTGGAAAGAAAGGATGGAAATTGATGGTAAAAGTTTTATATATGAAGATTTAAGAATTGCTATATATGATTATGATATTAGAATATGGAAAATTAAACCAAATGGAAGAAATAAGGAATTTTTGGTAGAAATTAATACATATCCAAAACATCCAAGTGAATGTATTACATTTGCATAATTTAATATCATATCGCAATTAATATTTAATTATTTTTTTTTGAATTATTATATCCGTTAAAGTATATAATAAGTAAATCTTTGAAAGTTTGTTTTTGTCTCATTATTAAAACAAGTCAACATGTCGCACGAGATCGAAGGAATTAAGATAACGGATTCCAGAATCAATGACTTGACCAATGACATGGTTTTTGCCGTATATGACGGAGCAAGCCAGAGTACGTACCAATCTTTCCCTTTTAATTCAGCAAGCAACTCATCGTTGACTGCAAATATTCAGATAAACTAATTGTCTGTGTCTATTCAAAAGATAGGCAAGTACTGGATTTAACTAATTCAGTGCGACACGTCCAAATTGCGGGGATACCCTGAAGGCATATGGTACTAAGTTATAGTAGAAATATTATAATGGCGATAGTTAACAACTATCGGTATAGTAAAAAGTCATATGTTATAGGGCAATCCGCAACCAAGCTCCTAAGTCCGCTATGCAAGGATATGGAGAAGGCTCAACGACTAAATGGAGGTGGGGGTGAATAGATTAGCAATCTATGATGATCCCTTAAGATATAGTCTAGTCCTTATCGAGAGATAAGGTTCGCAACGACCTAGCGAATCTATTGTATCAGATGCCAGAGTCCTCTGGAAGTCTGATCTTAATTTAACTATCAACTGTGCAAATGTGCCAGTTGGAACCCAAGCTTTTCAATATGGTTTAACGGATGCCCTTAATTCTTTCCCATTACAATCTTTAATCACTACTGCTTCACTTACTGTAAATAATGCAACATCATCCACAAATTACCAAGATATTTTACCATTTATTAAACTTCTAGAAGATTGCAGTGGCATTGATAAAATGAATTCTACTTCACCTGATTATGTTAACCAATATTGGGGAATGTATTCAGATGCAATTCTTACCAACTCTAACCCAATGGGTTCATATAATGAATCCTCTTATGATAATGCAAGAATCCCAAACGGTGCATACCCTGCAACAATTACTGTTCAACACTACATTGCTGGAGTCCTTACTAATACCTCTCTTATCTCTACCGCTACCACAGATACATGGATTATTTATGTATCTTTTAAGGGACTAACTGAGCCATTCTTGGCATTAGCCCCATTTACTAACAAAGACTATAATAAAGCGGGACTTTTAGGAGTTAACAACTTGGCTATGACTTTAAATATTGATGCCGCAGCAAAGAAAGTTTGGTCAACTGGAAATTCTGAAGTTAATTCTGCTGGAACTGGGTTAAGTAGTTATATTACTGCTATTACTTTGGGAAATCCAGCAAGCAACAACTTGGGCTTCACAAATGCAAAACTATTATTTAACTTCTTAACTTTGACTGATTTGCAATATTCTAAAGTAAGTACAAGATCAATTACTAATTATATGGACTATTCCAGATATATCTCTCCTAGCGCATCATCTCCAGTTGTTGCATCACTTGCAACCGCATCAGTTTCTTTCCAGAATATTCAATTAAATCAAATTCCGCAGCTCCTAGTATTTGGACTTAGAGTCCCAATTGAATCACAAACTTGGGCTTATACTGATTCATTCTTAAAAATTAATTCTGTTTCTATTACATTGAATAATGTTTCCTCAGTTATTGCAAGTGCCGATATTACCAATCTCTTTAATATGAGTATCGATTCTGGCTCATCTCAATCATTTTATTCATTCAATGGCCAAGCAAATGCAATCCAAAATGGCTCTTCAGTCACGGTTCCTACACTTGGGAGCATGATGGTGATAAATCCTGCCAAATACCTATGCTTGAACCCGTTACTCAGTAATTCCAGTATAGGACAGTTCAACTTGCAAATTAATATTCAATCATTCACAAACCAATTTCCATTTTCAATTCAACCACAAGGAGTTATTATGGTAATCAACTCTGGATACTTCGCGACCGAATCCGGGTCCAGTTCAATTTTCACTGCTGTTTTGGATCGACAAATGGTTCTTGATACAAAATCATCTGACGAGCATCACGATATTATTGATGAACAACTATATAAAAGAACCGTTGGCGGCGTTATGCATTCATCTGGAGTAGCTAAGATGGCAAAGTCAATGGGAAGGCCAAAAAAAGGCGGCAAGTCTTCATCATCTGAATCTTCAGGAATGGATGTAAGTGGGCTAAAAAAGCTATTAGGAAAGAAAAAAAAGTAAATACAATTAATAAACAATAATAAATAATATAATATTTTATTTTTTTGATTACATACATATAAAGCAAAGTTTTACATATAAAGTAACCTTTTAAAAAAAGCTTTACCAAAACAAAGCAACGAAGGCATGCATTCTATTCTATCAAACCAAAGTCTGATCAATGAAATTAATAGTATTAAAGATAATTATATTCAATCTCGCCCACACATGCAAATGAATGCCTTCAAAGGAACTCGCAGGGGTGATGGTAGAACTAATAAATATGATCGAGCGGAACAGCCAAGATTTCTCGGAGGCGGTTCTCCAGCATTTACCTCGCACCCATTAGGCTATCAACCACCAGGAGGAGGCACCGTTGGGCCAGACCCTTTATTTTCTGGCGTTGTAGATAGACCCACACCACGAGGAGGGGCAATGTTAAAAAGACATATGCCATTAAATTGTGAGGAATCTGAATCCGATGAAGAGGGGGGTGGCTATGGCAATTGCGATAGTTCTGATTATGATTCTGATGATTGCGGTGGTCGGTTTGGTGCTGAAACTGCAAAGAAAACATATAGTACAATGAGTAAAAAGTCACAAGATGCGATTGCAAAACTTGCACCATATGCCAAAGAAATTTCAAAAAAATTAACATCTCCAATGGCTTTAAAAATTGGGGCATCTGGCCTTTCAATTCTTTTAATGGCAATTGCATCAAGTTATGTTGGTCCGTATGTAAGTAAAGCAATTATGCCAGCAATTACGGCAAAAGTATTTCAAATATCCTCAGATGTGAGTGAAGGTATTATGAGTTTAGCATCGGCAAAAAAAGAAGTTAAAAAGGTTGTAGATGAGGCTAAAGAAAGAATGGTGGATGATGAGCCATCTGAAGTTAGAACTGAAACAACATACGGTACGACTGACGAACCTGCGGAAGGCATGGGATTAAAACACTTTGGTAGGCGAAAAAAGGCGAGCGAAGCACCTGTAAAAGGTGGTAAAATTAATAAAATTGTTGGGACTAAAAGAGGCAACAATGTCCGTGGTGCCGTTATCTCAGAGTATATGAAGAAACATAAAGTTTCACTGGGGGTGGCTTCAAAAAAAGTAAAAGAATTGGGATTATATTAAACTTAAATGCTTTTTAGTATTTTTATGTCTTTCAATGTCCCAGTTTGAATTTTTACAACTTAATCCACATTCACATATAAATACCCCAAGATTCGATTTATACTTTTTTCTATGTTGTCTAACTTTATCAATATTTTCAATTGCCCATTTTTTATTTAATTCAGAATATTTTTCTTTATTTTTTTGATAATCTTCCCTACTTTTTTGATTACAGTGTTCTTTATTATCCAAATAATATTCTTTGTGTGTTCTTGATGGTATATATTTATTAACACATTCATTATTTTGTATATGATATCGCTCTCTTGAGGTTAATTCTTTTTTATCATTAAAATCTAATTCTTCAACTAATTCAATTTTAAAATCATCATTTTTAAGAATTTCAAATGCAGTAATATAATCACAACCAGTATTTATATGTCTCTTATAATGTTGGCGATGAGTGTCTCTTCTTTTCATCAATGTTTGAGTTGTTGAGCCATAATACACCTTATTTGTTTGATTACAAACTAATTTATATATTTTACCATTAATCATTTTATAACTTAACTATATGACCTCTTATATTATAATATCCTAATGTTTAATATGAAGAAACATGGTATGAAATTAGGCGAGGCTAGTAAATATGCCAAAGTGCATGGGTTATACTAAAAATGTTTAGAAATAAATAAATGTCATTTTTTTTTTATTACTATTTATATAATAACCCATTCATTATTGTAAATAATATACTGGACAAAAAATTATGGATAAACTATCTAAATCGTCGCGAGAAATATATGATAGGGCTATGAATTTCTTAACTAGTGATTATGCCAAATTGTTAGGAAAGAATGCAATAATTACTATATTATCATTAATGTTAATTGGTGGTGCTTCTGTAGCGGGGGCAAAAGGTATTGAAAAACTACAATTAAACTTAGATAAAAATATAATATTAAAATCTGACCTATCTAAAATAGCAGATGGTGTACTTACTGCAAAAGACGGAGAAGCACCATCTGCAAGAAAAAAATCAATTGAGTTAAAACAAATGTCTATAAAGCTTATTGATCTATTATCAAAATTAGGTGGGCAGTATGGTGTACAATCTGACCCAACTGGTGCGAATGGTGGTTCATTTAAAGGTAAGGGGTGGGCTTCCGATTTTAAAAAGAAATTTAATGAAGTAAAGAAAAAAGTATATAAAGAATTAACTTCAGAAGAGGCTCAATTAATTGGGGCAACTGCATTAACTACTATTATATTAGGAATAATGGGGTATGGTACAGGTAAAGCGGTGCAGTATCGAAACTCTAAAACAAATATGCCTGTGGAAGAGGGTATGCCTAAAACAAATACTGAACTGATAAATGAGGCAATTTCATCTGGTGATAATGAAAAACTTGCAGATGCCCTTGCAAAATCTATAAAAGAGGGAGAGGGAGCTACACCTAAAACATTAAAACAATTACAGGATACCGAATTTGAAAAAACTATATTTGATATGATTAGTAAAAAATCAAATATACCAGCTACAAGACAAGATATACTTGAGGCCGAGCGAGATTTATATGATCAAGGAAATAACCCAACTGGGATAGTATTTCCTAAGGGCGACCCACATGATTCCAGTGATGAAGATGAATATTATGACCCCCCAACAAGTAAAACAAAACCACCACATATGAAAGCAAACGGATTAAAAGGCGGAAAGGTATCTTCAGTAGCAGATATTAAAAAATATATCCATAAAGTTGTAACAAGTAAGGAGGCAAAAGGATTAGGAGTTGCAGCATTAACAAGTTTAATAATGGCTGGAATTGGGGTGGCTGGATATGAGGCTCACCAATATGCAAGAGAGAGACGAAATCCTGATGTTACCGATTCCGATTTTATAAAAAGCCAAAGAAATAATGCAGAGTTAAAAGCAAAGGAAAAAGATATAATTCCAATAAAAAGATCGCACCAATTTATTGATATGTTAGAAGAGGAAATTGAAGATGAAATTGAAGAGGAACTTGATCGTCAAGATATGCTAAACATAAAATTATCACCATTATATGAATCGGCACAAAATCGAATAAAAAATGAAGTACACAGTGAAATAAGCTCTGAGCTTAAAGAATTAGATGATATATTTAAAAATATAGAATCCGAAACGATGACAAGCCCAATTGCGAAACCAACAATCGCTAGGGGGCTAGGGTTAAAGGGTGGAAAATTAAATATAGAACAAATTAAAAATTATATCCATAAAGTTGTAACTAGTAAGGAAGCAAAAGGATTAGGGGTTACAGCATTAACAAGTTTAATAATGGCTGGAATTGGGGTGGCTGGATATAAGGCTCACCAATATGCAAATAGAAATGGTGCCCTCGATTCTGATTTTATAAAAAGCCAAAGAACTACAGCACATATGAAAGAATTCGTAAAAAATGCCGTTCAAAAAGATGCAATGCAGTCAAAAAAGAAAAAAATATCTCCAATAATAAAAAGTATAGATCCAAATTATGACCAAAATAATGATTCATCTTCAGACGATGAGGCTCAAAAAAATAGATACAAATTACATTTAGAAAAACAAATAAAAAAAGCTGAAGACGATGCAAGATTAAAGGTTGGAATCGTATTAGATGATATTATACACAAAGTTGTCTATAATGATAATGTTGACAAGGTACGTGCGAAGAAATTGGCCGAGAATTTAGTGGATAGTGCTATAGATACAGCCATTGCGAATCATTTAGAAAAGGATTTACCCAAAGCAGGTAAGGGATTAAAGGGGGGAGGCTTTTCGAATAAGGTAAAAAAAGTAAAAGATAAAATTTATAAAATTATTACAAGTCCAAATGCTAAAACCATGGGCATTGCTGCATTATCTACTTTAATTATTACTGCATTAGGCGGAGTGGGCTTTCATATGATAAAATCACATGATGATAAATTAAGAACCCTAGGCGAAAATGTATTAAAGAATTCTAGAAATAGGAATTTTATTAAAGAAATAGAATCGGAATGGGAGCCAGAATATAAAGAGGGTGAAGAAAGGATAACACATTTTAGTGGTATGGGGTTGAATTCAGATACCAATAAAAGATTAGAAATAGCATCTAAAAAGATTACTGATTTAATTCAATATGCAAGAGATTTACATTTAGATAAAGCAGCATTGGTTTCATTAATTACATTTTTATTAGGCGGTGCTGGATATGCTGGATTTAAATATATAAAAGGTAAGGCAAGAGAATCTGAGCCACTTGATTATATTCCAGAGGATGATATTAGAGATGCTTTAGAAGAGTTTGCAACTGGAAAGCATAGAATGAGTAGGTCTGAAAATATAAAAGCAGATACAAAAGATGCGAATCTGCCATGGAGTGGTTTTGGCCTAAAACACTTTTTAAAGGGGGGAGACTTATCAAAGTTTGGAGATTATGCAAAGAAGAAAGAAGAGGCCGAAAAGAAGGCCAAGCCAATTGCCGAAAGGCTTACCGATTGGATTTATTCAGATGAGGCCAAATTACTTGGAAAAGCTGGACTACAATATTCAATATTAACGGCATTAGGACTTTTAACTGCATATGCTGGTAAAAAAGCTGGAGAGAAGGCAATTAGTTTATATCCTAGAGATAAAAGTAAAATTAATGATCCTGATGCTATAATGGCAAGTTTTGGAGAAAATGCCCCAACTGGTGATACTAAGGCGGTGCAAACCGCATTGAATCAATATGCAACAAATAAAGCACTTAAAAAAGCATTTAAACCTGACCCAACAATACTAAAACCAGATACCTTTGATATTAGACCACCTGAAGGTAGAATTGTGTCATCTGAACAATCAAATTTAAGTCGATATTTACTTGAAAATCCAAATAAGGCAGGAGTTAATAAATATTTAAAGGATATGGGATATAACCAACCATATAATGAAGCAATACTGCGAGATGATCCAGCTTTAGCCACAATATTCAGTTCTAAAGCCCACGGTAAGGCACAATTAGATGCTGTAAATAGATATGAACCACCATCTACCGGTACATATAGAAATCCACAAGATATTAGTGATACTGGGAAAGTGACACTATCGCATAAGGGTGTATATCAAGGCATTAAGGACTTTTTAAATCCAGAATCAAGTAAAGTGGAAGAAAGTAAAGAAGATTTTGAATCAGTTATGAAGCAAGTCGTACCAACTATTACAGCTAGTAGTATGGAGTCCGCATTGAAAGCACAAGAAGAACTTGAGAAAAATAGGCCTAATTTCACAGTTAAACAAGATAAGCCATCTTATATTGTACCACCAAAAAAATCAGTTAAATCAATATCTTCAATGTTTTCAGGAACATCTGCACCAACACCAGAATCGCAAAAAGTAGTTAAATCTCCACCGGTAAAAGCACCAGTAGAAAAATCCAATCCATATATTGACGCAATGATTGAACCTACTTCAGGAAAAAAAGATGAGGGTGATTCTGGAAAAGGGCTTAAAGAAGATTTTACAAAAACAATGAATAAAGCAGGTGATGCTATATATAATGTCATTACATCCTCACAAGTTCAAGGGGTTGCTGGGGGAGTTACCGCTGGTTTAATTGTATCTGTATTAAGTATGTTAATGCACGAAAAAAGGCAAGAGACACTTGCATCTAGAAGAGCAATTGCAAATCGCCCACCTAGGCCACCGCCTGTATCAACTAGGAGGAGAGTACGACCACCACCTAGAGGCGATAGCGATTCAAATCCATTTGCCACTGCGTAGGCATCGCAAAGAAGAGTCTGTGAACACAGACTCTATAACCGACCTCTATGGAATGAGAGCTACCCAATAAGATTATTTAGTTCTTTTATATTTTTTTGAATACTTTTAGACATACCCCACAAAATATATGCGGAATATAAACTTGCTGATGGTGTGAGGGAATCGATTAATTCTTTCTCTCTTGGATTGCCATAATGTCTAGCCCAGTATCTGTATCTAAGTTCCTTATCGCCATGGTCTATATATGTGCCACGAACTGGATTTAATAATCCGAATGAATATTTATCACCATTTTCAAGAGTTACTTGAAATCTTTTATTTCTTTTTGTGCTTGCTTGTATTGATTTAATCTTTTCTGACATACTCCGTAGTATTAGCGATGTCTATGCAATGCCAAATATATTGCAGTTCCAGCAAATGAGAATAAAAAAGATTTTTTATTAAACATTATATATACAACCTTTTAAAAAATATCAAAAAAACACAGATGGATTATATGGTTAGTGCCGAAGACATCAAAAAAATACTTGGTAGGGATATTAAAATAATTAGATTTCCTGATTTAGTCGAATATAATTCAATTTCTGAAGTATTGCCATACCCAAATGATTGTGCTATATTATTCTTTATTGATGAGCAAAATAATAATCAATCGATAGGACATTGGACTTGCATTATGCGGAATGGTAAAAATTATGAATTTTTTGATAGTTATGGGCTTTCTAGCGCTGAAGATTTAGCGCATATTGATAAAGAAAAGAGGATAAAGTTTGGAGAAGTTTCTGATTATTTAAAAGAATTAGGGGGCGGTGCATTAAAGCACAATCCAGTGCAATATCAGGGATGGGATCCTAAAATAGCAACATGTGGGCGTTTTTCAATAATAAGATTATTAGCATTTATGAATGGAATAACAAACCCAAAAGAATTTTATAAATGGTTCTCCTCAGTGAAGAAACAATATGGAGCAAAAAGTTTCGATGAATTGGCGGTTATGTTAACATCTAAATAAATTTATCTAATTAGATAAATAAATATATAGTATATAATAAGACAAAATAAGATGCCGAAGACTGCAGTTGATTATTCTAAAACAGTTATTTATAAAATCGTTTGTAATGATCTCCTCGTTACAGATTTATATGTTGGGTCAACTATAAATTTTACTAAAAGAAAATATCAACATAGAACTATATGTATTAATCCAGTTGATAGACGGCATAATTTTAAAATTTATAAATTTATTAGAGATAATGGAAACTGGCCTAATTGGACAATGGTACAAATTGAAGAATTTCCTTGTGCAAATGGTAATGAAGCAAGGGCAAGGGAAAGATATTGGTTTGAGCAACTAAATTCAACATTAAATACACAACGACCAAATAGTGTACAAACAGAATATGAAATGTTAAGACCAGAATATAATAAAGAATATTACTCTCAAAATATAATTGAGATAAAAAAAAAATGTAAGGAATATTATAACACGAATCGAAATAAAATTTTAGAACAAACAAAGCAATATCAGCTTAAAAATAAAGATAAAATAAATGAATATGATAAAAAATACAAAGAAGCAAATAACGATAAAATTAAAGAATATCGAAATATAAATAGAGACAATCATAATAAACGAGCATCTCAACCATATACTTGTGAATGTGGCTCAATTTGTAGATTGGATAGCAAAACAAAACATTTTAAAACTTTAAAACATATTAATTATTTAAACTCACAAAAAGAAAATATTTAATAATATAAACTTAATTTATTTTTATTTTTTTAAAAAAAATGGCAGAACTAATTGACAATTTAATTGAAGAAATGGGGGGCGCAATGCCTATAACTGATGACGAAGATATTGTGGGTGGAAAGTCTAGGAAGAATAGGATTACGACCGAAAGTACAAAAAAAGTATATCTTGCAAATATTATTAGATTAAATAATAAGCAAGCAATCAAAACAAAAAAAAATGGAGAACCAAATTATGATTTTCTAAAAGATACCGAAAAAGTATTGACTCGCATTCAAAAATTGAAGCCCAATAGCCAGAGGACCTATTTAATTTCTATTGTTACAACATTGCGAGGGCTAAAACAATATGAGGCAGTATATGATATGTATTACGAATTAATGATGAGTCTTGCAGAATCACTAAAGAAAGGCTCAAATGTAAAGAGTGAGACCCAGCAAAAAAATTGGATTGAGCAGAGTCAAGTGCTTGAAATTTATGAAGATTTAAAAGCCAAAGCAATGCCACTATTCGCAAAAAAGAAAGTTGATGACCAAGAATGGGCTATTATTTTAGATTTTGTTATTTTATCATTATACGTATTACAACCGGTTCGACGTAATAAAGATTATATGCTCATGTTATATGTTAATGACAAAAATATCATTGAAAATCCAGAATTTAATTACTATTTGCCAAAGTTGAAAAAATTTGAATTCAATCAGTATAAAACATCTGGAACATATTCTATGCAGGAGGTTGAAGTAAACCCAGAATTGGTTGATATTCTTGCAAAATATGCAAAAATACACCCTTTAAAGAAACAAAAGAACTTTTATTTATTGGTGAATTATAAGGGAGAGCCATTGCTTGCGGTGAATGCAATTACGCGCATATTAAATCGCATCTTTGGTCGTCCAATTGGGGTATCAATGTTGAGGAATATTAGCCTTACTGATAAATATAAAAAAGTTATGGAGGAAATGGACAAAACCACAGCTGAAATGGGAACATCATCAAATACCGCAAGAGGGACATATATTAAAATGGACAGTTAATAATTCATGATAAGTAGCTCTTTTCTTAGCTCTTTCTTATTATACCATGTGGTTTTAACCCCTATTTTTTTTATTTTAAATCCTTTAAATACTTTTCTAATATTTGGACTATCATTAATAGTCAATAGAAACTTACCATTAATATTTTGTAATAAAAAAGCCATCACCTCATAATCTATATCCACCGGGGTAGCATAAAAATTTACATGCGTATTTTCATATGGCGGATCGATAAAGAAAAAAGTTTCAGGGCTATCATATTTTAATATTATATCAATATAATCTTTATTTGATATTTTAACACCTTTTAGCATCTGTTTATAATATTTTAAATTTTTTAGTATTGCTGTTGGATTCGAGTCGTTATATATTTGTCGAGCACTGGTAAACGTTTTTGAATTAAAACCATTGCATGCGATGATTCTATAATATAATAATAAATCCTCTGTAGTATTCTTATGGCTATCATAAAAATTTTTTATTTTTTCTAATGTATTTAAATCATGGCGATACCTATTTGGGGATAATGGCGCCTTTTTAATTAATTTTAATATATTAACAACATTTTTATCTAAGTCATTTAATATACTACCATGTGATGCTTTTGGTAAATTAAAAAAAACAACTCCAGATCCAACAAATGGCTCACAATATATTGCATGTGGTGGTATTAACTCTATTATATCTTTTAAGATAGGTAACTTATTACCCTGTCTACAATATGGAGATTTTATCATTTTATATATTATATAGTATATAAAACATAAAAATATATAAATGGGTCGATTAGGCGAATCAACGGCGACTCATTCACATCATGGATTTAAAATACAATCTGTACTAGTGCCAAAAGATAAATTCAGTAAATCAGAGGCGATTAAATATATTAGAGAACATTTTGAATATAAAAAAATAGATTCTACTCAAAGAAAGAACTTTTATAGTTTCCGTCAATTTGACCCAACCCCAAATAGTAAATACTTTACAAAAGTATTAGATAATGGGGCTGAGCTTGTATTTGAAAAGGTGCCGCCACTGCGTAGGCATCGCAAAGAAGAGTCTGTGGCCACAGACTCTATAACCGACCTCTATGGAATGAGAATAGGAAAAGACAGCATCAAACCGCGAGATAGTGAGGGGGGATCATTAAAAGTATCAGAAATATATAAATTCATTAAAAATGGTCATGTAGATGATAATATTAGGGAGAAGCTTGCGGGATATAAATTTATAGAAGAATTATCAGGGAGATATTCTCAAGTATATCAGAATAAGAAACAAAAAATAATAATCATAAATTATAGTGGGACTCGTGAGACTAGTGATTGGTTAAATAACTTTGATTATATATTTAGGACTTATAATATTTCAACAAGATATAAAAAGGCAAAAGCATTACTTGAAACGGTATTAAAGGATTATCCAAAATATACTATTAAATTAATTGGATATTCACAATCAGGTATTATTGTAAGAGAACTTGCTAAAATATATAGTGATGAGATATTTGAAATTATTAGTTTAAACCCTGGTAATCTATCAGTATATGAAGACGATGCACCAAAGAATGAATATGTCATTAAATCTGATCTAGATTTTGCATCATATTTTAGAAAACCAGAAAAGAATGATACTATAATTAAGTCAAAGACATCAAATATTGCTACAGAGCATTTGCCAGAAATATTATTCAGACTTAATCCAGATTTAGAAATTGGGCGAAAAAAATAATTTGTTCCGATTCATAAAATAATATCAGAATTAAAGAATGGTAATTTTCTTAATTTTGACGTGTGCCGATATTCGGCTTGGTATTTTTTATATTGTTCAGGGTCATTATTGTTTTTAATGGTGCATGTAGTATTTTCTTTTTTTTTTGCATTTAATCGCCTTTGGTAAAATTTATTATACTCATTGACCTTATCACGATGCGCGCTATTCCATTTTTTAGTGGCGTTCAGTCTTTGCTGTCTTAATTTTTCATACTTGGCAGCGGCAACAATAAGTAGGTCCTCAGGATTTTCCATTTCACAGTTTATAAAAATTATTTATATATATAAATATATATTTTATTATTTAATATAATTAATTCAATTTCGCTTGGATATAGTCCAATTGATTATTATAGTAATCTTTATCAGTTATTAAGAAATCACCCTTATTGATATTATGTGCATGTTCCACAAATATTAAAAATGATGGCAATGTGTCTTTTAAATTATCTTTGATTAAAGTATTTGGAATAAATCCCTCTAATAGGTTTTTCACACTAGTAAAATAATTTGGCTTTACTGCATATAATTCGTATGAAGGCTCATAATATATACCATCGGCAATAATAATTAAATGAATAGTCTGTTTAATAACAAAATCCTCCATTTCATTAACGGCAAGTACTGCTTTTGCTTTAACATCAACTGATGGAAAACTTGACTTAATAATATCATATAATGTTTGTGTATTTGTCATACACATTTCTATTGTATTATTCATTTCTTGGTATTCTCGCATTACTCTACATATTTTTGAAATTTGTAAATGAAACATAATATAAATATTGATGTATATAACTATATATTTTTGCGTTTAATATAATATTTAGTATACTGCATTATTAGCGCAATATAAAGCAATATATCAATTTGGGAGGCTGACCCCCCCTTTTGGGAATAAAATATTCATTTTGGGAGGCAAATTAAGAGTAAACTATATAGTATACTTCAATATCAGGCCATTATAACGCAATAGCGATAATAATTTAACAATGGGAGGCATTTTTGCAAAACTTATATAATAATATATTTTGATGTCTGAAAATAATAATAATTTCAAATTTATAAATTTACAATTTATCTTGTAAAGTGTATAAATATAGTGTATATTGTAGTATAATGACCTAATATTGAATTATACTATATATTTGACTTTTAATTTGCCTCCCAAAAGGGGGGGTCAGCCTCCCAAAATGAATTTTGCCTCCCAAACCTTATACACTTGTTTATTTCTGCGTTTTATTTAATTTTTCCATCATTGAATTAATTAATATTATATTAGAAAAATATAATTCTATAAATATATATAAATAAATATTTTATAATTTTTACAAAGTGTTTTTTATAAAGTTCAAAAATGAAGGATTATTTGAGAAAATCAATTTTAGTTGGTGTAAAGATGATTGAAAAATATGACATTTCAAGAATTCGTAAAATGTTAGTTTATGATTATGATGAAACTATAACTGATGAACATAAATATAAAACTTTTTGGAAAGATGAAGTTCAAAAGATGAATAATTATATATTGACGTATGGAACTAATGGCGAAAAAGAAGTAATTTATGATTTTGGTATTACCTCTGATTGCGATTATGGTAGATTATATGCGGATAAATCATTTGGTATGTTTTGGTGTGCGGTTAAAAATACAGTTGCCGATGAAGATTATATTGATATTGATATGGTTAATAGTCAAGCAACACTGATTTGGAATATTGCAATTAAAGATTTAAAAATGAATCCAGAATTTTTACCACAATTAGAATTATACATTACTAAAAGAGATGAATATTTAAAGAGAGTTGTGGATAGATATAAATGTAGTCCAAGATTAGCAAAGTTATTATTTACATCTTTGATGAATGGGGGCTCATTATATGGATGGAAACTTAAAAATGATATTCAAAATAGTTTTGATATTTATGAATTAAACCAATTTAAAGAAGAAATTGTTAAAATATCTGAATTATTCTTTAATAAAAATCCAAAAGTATATTTAAAAGTTATGGAAGATAAAAAATTCGCTGAAAATGATAATAATATTCATATTAAATTATTATCAAGGGTTGTAAAAAATATTGAGGCTTTATGTTTAGAAAAATTATATATTAGATGTGGTCGCCCAAAATATGGAAGTTTAGAGCATGATGGTATTAGAGTTCAAAGAAGTTTATTTTCTGAGAATCCAGAAGAAGATGGTAAATTATGTTTATTCAATACTAGGTTTGGAACCATGGCCGATATTAGAGAAGATAGTAATTTAGGATATGATATTGAATATAAAGTAAAACGCCCAACTGAATTTTTAGAAATGGCAGATAAAACTGAACTTGATGGCGGATTTGAATATTTTGATACTCAATATTTTGAGACATTACAATCATATGAAGACAAAAAGCCATATTTTGAGATATTCCATTTTAAAGTATATACACCATTGGCATATTATCAATTATGTTGGTCTGAACATGATTATGGCAAATTAGAATTACACGAAACAACAGACACTAAACTGGAAAAAGCCCATAGAAATAAAAAATATGTAAAGATGGTAGAAGAAGAAAAAGAAAATAAAAAAGGTGAGAAAATTAAGAAACAAGTAAAAAAGAGTTTTTTATTTATTAGTAGTTGGTTAGATGATTCAAAAATTAGGTCATATCATAATGTTGATTTTATGCCAAGTAATAAAATTGCAACAAAATTAACTTATTGGGATGGTGTAAGAATAAAAACATATAATACATTTTTTGGATATTCTATAAAATGTAATACGCCAATACCAGAAAAAGGCAATAATTTATTAAGAATATGGGCTGATTTGGTTTTTGAATTATGCGGAGAGAATCAAAAATTTTATGATTTATATGTTAATTCACTTGCGCATAAAATTCAATTTCCAAATGAAAAACCAAAAGCAGGCGCTTTTATATTTAAATCAAAACAGGGAGAGGGTAAAAACATGTCATTGGTTCCATTTGAAATTCTTTTAGGTGAATATTATATTTCATCTTGCGATGAAAAAGATTTCTTTGGTGCATATGCTGATGGCTATTATAGAAAGATAATAATAAATTTAAATGAGTGCCAACTTGGAAAAGAAAGCAGAGATGCACAGGGCACAATAAAAGCATTTATTACAGAAGAATGGAAGAGCATGAATCAAAAATTTAAATTAGTTGTAAAAGTTAGAAATACCGCATTACCTATATTTTATACAAATGAGCAACAGCCATTTGCAATTGATTTTAGAAGTGGCGAAAGGCGGTTAAATGTTGCAGAAGGTAGCGGAAAATATGCAGATAAAAAAAAATACGGCAAAAAGTTTTGGGGAGATATGAATACGAGATTTAGAAGTGATGAATTTATAGCAACATTTTATAATTTTTTAAATACAAGGGATTTATCAAATGTTGATTGGTCTCAAGTAAAAACTGAAGCATATATGGATATGAGTATTAAATATCATTCATCTGATATATTATTTATTTGTGATTGGATTGAAAGAAAAATATTAGGACATAAAGCAATGAACGAAATTAAAGGAACAGAAGAGCCACTGCAAACAAGATATACCGTTGCCGGTGTATTTGATGACTATAAACAATTTTGTGCCGAGTATAATATTAAATCTGAATACGTATTACCACAGCATAAATTTATGGCAAATTTAGTAGATTTAAAAGTTGGAATCACAAGTAAAAGAAGTTCTGTAAATGTATTTGATATGGATTTAGAAATTGTAAAAGAAAGATTATTAGAAGAGGGATTTTTAAAGAAAGATGAGCATGCTACACAAAGAGAATCCGCGGATGATGATTGCGGTGTGTCATTGGATGAGATGTATGACCTATAAAACACTTTTAAAAAGCTGACCAAAAATAAAATATTTATTTTTTTTAATTAAAAATAAAATTATATATTTATATCAATACTATTTTTATTCATAATATTTTTTATTATAATGACTGAACCAGAAAGAACGCCAGAGGAGCCATCAGTAACGCAAGCATTTAAAAATGGATTACTTAAAATCGGTCATACTTTTGAAGATATCAAAACTTGGCAATATTGTGGGCAAAATTCTTGTCCTATTTTTAAAAAATTCTTTCCTGGACAAGATAGGCCAAAATTTAAGCAAGAGTGTGTTTGTGGTAATGAATTAATTGTAAATAATGGATATATAAGAAAAGATAAAAATGCTACAATTCCAAGCGAAGATACAGGTGTATTTTTAATAGTTGGTGTTTGCTGTGTTCGCCATTTTTATGGGGGCTTATTTAGGATATGTGATTCATGTGGGCTTAAACATAAGAGCCGATATGAGACAGAGGGCAATACATGTTGCAGATGCAGAAAAAAAGAAGATAAATTAATTAAAATAGCCAAAAAACAAAATAAACAAATATTCGATGGGGTTATTCGCGAGGTATTATGGAATGGTACTTTTGCGATTAGAAATCCTAAAATACGAGAGAAAAAAAATAAAGAAAAGGCAATTGCAGAACAAATTGCAATTGAAGCGCGCAAAATTTATGTTGATATTAAAATAGTTATGGATAAATGCAAAATTTCTTTTAATGATGCCATATCCGAGACAAAAAAGCGAGGGTTTAAATATGATGGAGATAAAAAATTATGGTGGAAATTTCGCAATGCATGATGGGTATTCATTTTATTTATTTTTTTAATTAAATAAAAAATTATTATTAATATATATATATAATTTTTATAATGGAAAAATTAACAATTGAGGAAAAATACGCAAAATTAGTAAAACAAAGAACCAGCGCAGTTGTACGCTGGCAACAAAAAAATAAAGATAAAGTCTCTGGTTACCAAAAAACATATATAGAAAAGAATAAAAATAAACTTATAAAAACGGCAACAGAATATAACAAATCAAATAAAGATAAATACAAAGAATACCAAAGCAATTATAGACAAACTAAATTGCTTCGAAAATTGCCGTTTTACGATGGCAACGACAACCATCAAGGAGACTCAGACTCGATATATTCTTGATAATATAAAATATATGAATAGGGAGATAAAAATTAGGATATTAAGTGTTGCTATGAGATATATTGAGGATTATAATGATGGAGAAACGTTGCCATTAATGAATGAGGTAATAACATTGCCGTCTAGAGTTGCTATTAGGTTAGATAAATTTGATGATTCTACAACACAGCAAATATATGATATTATTTTTAGAAGAATGGAAATACTGACGACAAAATATAAAGGCGAGCGAACTATACCAAATATGAATTTTAATTTTGGGGATGACTAAGCCCTACCCAGCATTTTAACTGGGCATATCATTTTTTCTGATACAATAATCATAGGATATGATTTAACGACTGTAATGGCTCGCCCTGGGATATCATCAATTGCTTCAATTTGTTTTTTTGAAAATCCAAGATATTGATTTAATAAATAATTTCTAGACCTTCCACCCAAACTTGCAGGAAAAAATGTCAAACTATGGCATTCATTTAATATACCCTTAGTTTCAAGACCACCACATGCAATATGACTTAAATATATTACTGATGCAGCAGCATGCCTTCCAGTATTAAGTAATTTACCTAATAAATCTTTTAATTTTAATTTCATTTTTTTTTCTGTTATACAGTCGCAATCATCAAAAATAATTAAGGAGTTTGCAAAATCTTCAGCATTTAAATCCGTGGTAAGAAAGTCGCTATCTAATTTAATTCTTTCAATATCTTTAACTCTTTCAATACTACTATCACTATCAACATAAGATAATAAATATACTGGATTCTGTGGATTTTGTTTTTTATATGCATTGGCTAAATCGCTCGCAAAATAACTCTTACCCGACCCACTTGCCCCACAAATATAAGAAATAAATCTCTCTTTATTTTCATCAGGGATATATTGGAATTTTTCCCCAGATTTTAAATGTAATGATGGGTAGTTATTTTGCGCGCCTGAATGCTCATCTATGAATATTTCAACGTCTTTCTTTTTTTTCCCTTTGCCTTTTTCACCCTCTCTTACAATTTTTGCAATCGGAAATCCCTCGTGTTCATAATTGAAGCTCATTTTTCAAAAAAACAATGTTATATAAATATATTTTTTATATTGATTTATTTAATTATTTAAATATCATTCTTTGACTTGATTGTTTTGTTGAATTTCTTTAATTGTCGCTTTACTGCACCGCCGTCAAGTGGTTTTTCTTGTGCTTCAGCATCTGCATTTTTTTTCTTTAAATTGCTCTCAATAATTGCCATCATCGCACCGGATTCTTTTTTAATTCCATTTTCCTTATAATACCCGCGATTTATGTTTCTCAAAAGGGAAGGCATCTTTTCTTTCTTCTGTATATGTATACTAATAAACAAAAAAAAATAATTATTAATCAGTTAATCTTTTACCGCTCTACGGAGTGAGATTTATGGCAATGGCGATACAGGCATGTAATTAAATTCTTGGGTTCCATCTGCAGTAATTATTCCGAATTTTTGTAATATAAATTCAGTGCAATTAATAACTGATGATGATGATGTTGAAATTGCAAAGAATAATACTTCTTCTGTGGATGCATATGTTCCAGCTGGATTTGGTGCAACTGTGCTATTAATCATTAATTGTAAACTTGATGCATAAGAACTTGGATCAGGAGCAGTTCCAGATATATTTCTAAATGTTGTATAATTTGTATTTGCCGTAGGGATAAAATTAGGAATATAAACCATTCTTGATTTATACCATGATGCATAATTAGGAGTAAGTGTATCTGTTTTTGTATAAACGGCAATAAATGGCATATCATTTGGGGTTGTACTTATAGCAGAAATATTAAAGAATCTTAAATATAAACCTAATAAATCACTTACAACCATTCCATCGTCTGGTGATTGATACCAGTTAACTTTATTTGTTCCAGTACTAAAGCTATTTTTAAAGTACCAACCAAATTGCCCAGAAGCATTACTTGATGCAGTTGGAACTGTTAAAGGCGGTTTTCCATCAGCATAGACCGCTGGTGAGTTATAAACATTTAATTGATTTATTTGTTTACTTGCCGTAGAAGGTAGGTCTGCCCAACCACAAGAATTATTACTATAAGTTAAAACTTGATTATCCTCTCCAGTGCCTAATAATGATATAGTTGAACCCCAAACAGCTGGTTGTCCTGCACCACCAGAAGTTAAAATATCTCCAGCAGTTCCAACATTACCAGTCCATGCACCAGCACTATATTCTGTATTTAATGATAATGACCCATCTGCTAAAATAGATACTGCTTTTGCACCACCAGCATATCCAAGATGGACTGCATTATAAATGTTAGAATTAGCATTAAAATTAGGAACTATACTAATACCACCTTCCAAACTTGCTAAATATGTCATCTCAACTGCCTCTGATATATAAGGAGCACCATCGTATGTGCTATTATTTAGACCAAGAACAGTATAATGACTTGTTTCAGTAGCATTATCCATGCTCAAATACAAATTGACTGACCCGTTAGGATTGAGATTTTGTGCAGTAAGTGCCGAGTAAGTTCCAGCATACGTTGCCGATGCGGTAATTTCAGTTTGAACCGTTGGGGTATAAGAAAGTGACGACCCAAGTTGTAAAGTGGGGTCTAATGCACCAAAAGATGAATATGTTATATTTGCATTACCAGTTATAGACGTTCCATTGCTACTAATTAGCACCGAGTTGGGTGCGACACTAATGTCTTTTACTGATACACCATTAAAAGTCAAATCGGTAGCGGACAAAATTGCTACATCTTCATCTGTTATTTCAATATATGTTCCACTGATGGTAGTCGTTTTTGTGATGACTGGTTCAAGAGTATAAGTCGCTAAAATGGGTTGTGATAATCCACTCAAATCCGCAGTATCAATGATTCCAGTATCATCGGGCTCTGTAGTAATTCTTGCGGATTGAGTAGTTAGGGCGGTCAAATAGTAAGTTACTCCTTGAATCATGTTAGCGGTGTTTTGATTGACTCTCACTGGATTTCCAAATCCACTCAGATTCCAAGGAGCACCATTTATAGGAGTTTCAAAAATGACAAATAAAGGACCACTCGCAGTGACATTTGGTAAATCTAATAAAGTTCCAGTTTGTGTGCTATTATCAACTGTAATATTGTTACTTGCGTTCAAATTATCAGCAGATAAAGAGTCAATGTATCTCACATCATTATAATTCATATTTACTAAAGTAGTCGCTGGAAAGGTAGACCATAAAGATGCATCTGCTGCGTCACCTTGTGGACCAGTTGCGCCAGTATCTCCCATTGAGCCAGTCATTCCAGTTGGTCCCATTAATCCAGTTAGTCCCATATTTCCAGTTGCTCCAGTTGGCCCCATATTTCCAGTTGAACCAGTCATTCCAGTTGGTCCCATATTTCCAGTTGAACCAGTCATTCCAGTTGAACCAGTCATTCCAGTTGAACCAGTATCTCCCATACTCCCAGTTGCCCCCATATTTCCAGTTGCGCCAGTATCTCCCATACTCCCAGTTGCCCCCATATTTCCCGTTGCTCCAGTTGGCCCCATACTCCCAGTTGCCCCCATATTTCCAGTTGCTCCAGTTGGCCCCATACTCCCAGTTGCCCCCATATTTCCAGTTGCACCAGTTGCACCAGTTGCCCCAGTTGCTCCAGTTGAAGATGCCGCGCCATCTTGCCCCCTTGCTCCAGTTGCTCCAGTTGCTCCAACACTACCAGTTGCACCAGTTGCCCCAGTTGCTCCAGTATTTCCTACTGCACTAACTAATTGAGACCCATCGCTAAAAATAATTCCACCTGGTGTTGATATTCTAAATTGTTTAGCTTTAACATATTGAATTCCACTTTGTTCAAACGCAAAACTATTACCATTTTGTATAGCAGATTTTAATGACATTCTTAATCTTTTACCGCTCTACGATAAACTTCGTTTCTCTTCGAGCTTCAAAAGCTTTACCAAAAATTTAATTTATAAAAATTATTTTCTAAATTTTAAACTTGTTATATATATTAGTATAAATACTTTTAAAAAAAAATATATTAAGTATTATTTTTTTGGTAAAGCTTTTTTAGGTTGAAGAAATACGAAGTATTTCGTAAACCGACAAAAAAGGTTAGTTATTTATTTAAAATTAATTTACTTAATTCTAATACTTTTTTATCCGGTGATAAATTGCCTTCTGTAATCATATTATTATATTCATCAGTATCCATATCTAAAAAACAACTACGGACACAACAATGACGTCCACAACTTGCAACATTTTTATCATTTGATTGATGTTTATATTCATTATAGTAAATATTAAATCCACTATCATATAATTCTTTTAATAAAAATGGCTCTTCTTGGTGAACTGATTTTAAAACATCTTCTGATACGTATTTTTTCCATTCTTTAGAATCTGGGGTATTTCCATATGAATCATAAATATATAGACCCTTTTCATTTCCTTCTTTTTTTAGCCATATTAATACCCAATGCCCATAGGTTTCGCTTTGTCTTACTAAAAATATACATGCATTAGATGGGCTTGATAATAATACATTTAATACACCATCATCAACTAACTCGCTATATGTCATAACTGGTATATCATTTTCTACAAATTCGCGTATATCTGAATCCGTTAAGCTGTAATTCATTTTCAATATGCTTTAATTGCTTATTACTATTATATATGTTAAAAATTCCAAATGTAAAAAATCCAGAATAAAAACTTAAATAAAAATTCTTCATTTATATTTATATATATATAACACTTTTTAAAAAAAAATGTCTCAAAAAATTCAAATCGTAAATTTAGTTGATAGCCCAAAGAAAGACAAACGCTATAGAGTATTTTTAAATGATGGTTCAAAATATGATTTTGGTCTCAAAGATTATGCTAATGGGACATACATAGACCACGGCGACAAAAAAATTAGATTTAATTATTGGGCTCGTCATCTTAAAAATCATAATGAACAACATTTAATAGATAATCTCATTCCGAGCCCTGCATTATTCTCAGCTGCATTATTATGGGGCAAATCTACTAATTTAGATAAGAATGTAAAAGAATTAAACATACTCTTTAATAAGTTTTTGTAAAATTGCTTTTATTAATTTTGGGGGAATACTATATCTATCATCTAATTTTAAATCTACAACTGGTATAATCATATCTGGATTTGGGCACGGTGCAACTTCTTTTAATCCTAATCCACCTGGGACATTATTGAAAAAATCAGTTAATTTTCTTTTTTTATCACCGTATAAACAATACAAAGTTGTTGATAAATTTAATTTTTTCATTTTTTTATCATTTCTCATCATACCCTTTGGATTCTCAATTACAAATAATAAATCTGGATTTAATTTTTTAAAAAAAGTAATAATTTCTAATGTCTTATATAAAATCATCGTTCCAACTTTTGCACGTTCGCTATATGGTGTTGCTGTTTTTGGATTTCGTTCTCGTAATGGATATGCTAATGGGCTATATGTATTACACGGTGGAGATGCCCAAATAAAGTCTGGGATAAATTTAGTTCTTTTTTGCCACTTTTTATAATCCCATAATAATATATCAACTAATATATCTGGTTCATATTTATCAACAAAATCTAATGACACTGATTGTATACCCATTTTATGGGCAACTTTTCCAACTGAACCTGTCCCTTTAAATAATTCTAAAATTGATAATGACATTTTTTATCTGAATTATAGCATATATATTTATATTATTTTTTTATTTTTTATATTTATTATTC
>Ga0209443_1000546_pt1 | contig 25687 bp, 38 predicted proteins | sample LauGreBMM110DCMD_2_FD_187571 | JGI IMG/M metagenome (GOLD analysis project Ga0209443, IMG submission 187571) | Freshwater lake microbial communities from Lake Michigan, USA - Su13.BD.MM110.DCMD (SPAdes) (version 2) | ecosystem: Environmental > Aquatic > Freshwater > Lake | place: Lake Michigan... | reverse complement strand
TAATGAAAGATTGTGGTACAGCGAGACCAATCGTGTTGATTGAAATTCTTCTGTTCATTTCCTTATTTTTTTTTGTATTTGAACCCGAATTCGTTGGTATCAATTCCAACTCAAATGCCTCAAGGACACTTCGACTTCAACCACAAGGTCTATAATAAGTATAATGAAGTTTTAATAAAATGTAAAGTGAAAATCTTATAATGTGTAAACTGGAACGTGAACAGACTCAATATAAATTTCACCGTTCTCATTATTTGCCAATTTAATAGTTATCTCACCACCTATAGTAATTACACCCTCACCTTCTTCTTCTTCACGTTCTACATTATCCCAATCATATGTAAGATTTAAATTTACACTTTCAGAATCCTCAGTTTGTGGAGTTATTTCTATTTCAAATTCAGATGGACCCTTAATATCATATAATGAAATACCTTTTATACCCCAACTTCTGTGTTCCATTTCAATTAAATAATTCAACGTTACATCACCACAATCAGCCCAATCAATATCGTTACCATTAACCTTTACTCCATACGTTTCTACGTGAACTGAAACATTATTTGCATATCTATCGTTACCTATGGCACCTTCATTTATGTGTTTTTTAACCATATCTAATTGATTCTCAGTGAGTACTATCTTTTTCATAATAAATTTGTTTATATTTTAATATAAATACTCTGTAAAAATATATAATAAATTTGGTAAATCAAAAAATATCATTACTTTTGTATAAAATATACTAAAAAATAACGATTATGAAAAAGGTATTAGGGTTATTAGTGATTGTATTGTTAGTTACATCTTGTAGAACAACAAGAATCCAAACCTACTCTTGGGAAGGTAAGGAAGTGTCGAAAAGAAAGTATGATTTGTTACTTCAGAATTATACGATTGATTTTGTAAATAACTACCCTAAAAAAGAAGACCTCAAAACTTTTGAAAATCTTGAGGTCGTCTATGATACTATAGTGAAGAAATAGTTATTTCTGTTGTGATTTAATTGGGTTACCACATAAGTCTGTTTGTAGTAACACGGTTTCTTTTGTACTACCCCTTTGCATACCCACGTTTGGTTCACCGTTAAATAATGGTGTTTCCGATTTTTTACTTTTAATTGTAACCCAAGGAGTGTCAGCGTGTGTTCCTGTCTGATAAAATATTTTATATTTACCATCTTTTGAAACTAAGGGTATAATTGATAATACTATTTTGTCCGAAGGGGAATTATCTATAATACTTTTAGCCTTTGCCCCGTCTAATATAAAAGTTTGTGACCTATCTCCACCACTTCTACCATCACTTTTTCTACCATATTGTTTAAAAGAATCGTTTATTTTTTGTAAATCCTCGACAAATGGTTCTATTGTTTTATATCCAAGTTGAGATGCTCGTAATCTCATCTCTTGAGGCCAATCCATTCTTGGTGGTTCTGAAACGTATTTTTTCCTTTCCCTTTCTTTATACACACCAGCGGCGAGTTGTTTTTCAAATTCTGATACGGTTTTTTCGTAGTTAGTTTGTTTTTTTTGAAAATTAGTTTTTAACCAATCGGTTCTCACATCTAACGTTGAATTATTTAAATTAACAATACCTAAACCTACACCGTTCATTCTAATTTCAAAAATCGCTTCATCACATTCGTGATTGGCTGAGCTTTTATTTTGATAATACCCGATAGTTATTTCCATACCCAAAAGACATTCGTAATCTTTTTTTGCTGAGATAACCGCTCTAACAAATTGTTCTTGTTGATATAAATCTTTTTTTGTTTTTAAATCTGTTGAACCAACTTTATATGATGTAGTCCCTATCTTAGTGATTGGTGCTGGTAATTCTGGCATTTTATCTATACCCCCCTTACTAATTAATCCTTGGAAATACTGACTTAAGAAAGTAACCATAGATTCACCTCTTCTTTGAGATAGAACACCTGGTTGTAATTTTGGTTTTGAAGGGTCTTCATTATCAACGTTTGTTACTTGGCTTTCTCCCGCCTCAATTTGAATTGTAACAACACTTCCTTTGTTTTTATTGATAAAGTCAGTTATCCCTATTAATTTTTGTACAATTGGACCTGATTGTTGTGAGGTTAATTTCCACATACCCATAGCCCAAACTGCATCAAAATTAACAGTTAAAGCTTCGGTTCTAACCTCGTTTTGTTCAGATAAAATTCTATCTATTACGTTCTTTACTTGCGATTCTGATAAGATTACTGTCTTCATTAAAGTTTCTCTTTGTATATAAATACTTAATAAAGGATAAGTAGTATTTATTATTAAATAAAGACTCAAACACAAATACAAATTATGTTATTAAAATTAGGATCTGAAGGAGAAGACATTAAAAAACTCCAAATTAAGTTAGGTATTGACCCAATAGGTAAGTTCGGACCAAAAACTGAATCTGCAGTAAAAGCATTTCAATTAAAGAATGGATTAACGCCAGATGGTATTGTTGGTGATGGTACTTGGGCTAAAATATTTGCAGAAGGTACTGTGAGTCAACCAAGTGTAATTACGGAACCTGCACCGTCACCTTCTATTGGTGGGTTAAAATTAGAAAAATTAAAGGGTCATATTCCAGATTCGGTTATTGCACAAATACCTGATACTGCCGCTAAGTTTCAAATTAACACTCCGTTAAGATTGGCACATTTCTTAGCTCAATGTGGTCACGAATCGGGAGGTTTTAGACTTACAAAGGAAAACTTAAACTATTCGGCTAAAGGATTAAATGGTACGTTTAAGAAGTATTTCCCAACGTTGGATTCTGCGGTTCCTTACGAAAGAAAACCTGAAAAGATTGCAAATAAAGTTTACGGAAATAGAATGGGTAATGGTCCCGAATCGTCAGGTGAAGGTGCAAAATTCTGCGGCCGTGGATATATCCAATTGACTGGTAAAGAAAACTACACGGCATTTGGTAAATCAATTAATGAAGATATTCTATCTAACCCAGATAGAGTTGCGTCAGATTATGCATTATTATCGGCCGCTTGGTTCTTCTCTAAGAATGGTTTACATAAAATGGCGGATGGTGGAGCAACCGATGCTGTTGTGACTTCAATTACAAAAAGAGTAAATGGTGGAACAATCGGATTAGCCGATAGAATTAAACACTTTAAAGAATATTATTCATTGTTATCATAAAAAAAGGGACTTTAAGTCCCTTTTTTTATTGTGATAAGTCTGCGTCCCTTTCAGGTTCGAAGTCTTGCATTGTTTCGTTTTCGGGATGTAATTTAGATTTAAGTTCTTCCCACTTAGAGTGACTTAAGAAGTAACCATCAACACTTCCATTTTGAGGGTTGATACAGTAGAACGATGATTCGTCCTCAACACCAATATTTTTACTATATGTTTCTACGATGTATGAATTATCTTGTTCATCAAAGTACGCATCAACTGATGATTCCACATAAAGTGCATCATATTTAACGCCATTTGTTGTAACCCAAGAAGCTCTTTTAGCGTTATAGATACCAAATTTTCTAGTTGCTTTACTTTTAAATAAAACAACATCCTTATTTTTTAATGATGCTCTTTCGTTACTGAATTCATTACTCATTACCTTTTTAAATAACATACCAATTGTCTCACCAGGAAACAATTGAGCAATTCTTCTTTCTAATGTAGTTACTTCAGCACCACTTTTACTAATTTGATTTAATAGTTCATAACTACCAAATTTATCAAAGAAGTTTCTTTCGTCGTTTGTATTAATATAAAGTTTACGTAAGTTCTCATCTAACACAGACCAAGAAGTCTCTAAACGTAATGGATAACCTGCCGCAATGAATTGTCGTCTTTCATCTCTAGTAACTCTTATGAATTCATTTCTTGCACCTGGAGTTTCTGTAATTGTTGCTAATTTATTTTCTATTGATAATTCTGCCTCATCAAATGGTATGAATTTAAACTTATCTAAATGTCCTTTTAATTTAGGATATTTTTTTACTAACTCTTCGTTTGTAACGGGAGGTTCTCCTGGATTTGTAATGTCTGTTAATCTATATTCAGTTCCGCCGCCACCTGGTTTCATCGCCTGTAAGGCACTCATATAGAATTTGTTTATCTCAACGTCTTTAACTAAATCTGGATGTTTAGATTCGTCGATTACAAAATAGAAATATCTATTAGGTCTCTTACCCGCATAGTAGTTGTTGGAATTATGCCAAGTTGTACACCATTGTCCACCTGGGATAAAATATGGTTCTTTGTGCATTGTATCCAAATAGTAACCGAAGTTAATTGAAACTTGTTGATTTGGGATACCATAAACTCTAAACCCATCTTCATTAAAAACAAGGTATTTGTTACCGTACCATAATTTTTTAGAAGCTTCACTTTTTACGTCTGAAGGTGTTCTGTCAATTCTACCTGGATTTGTTGGGTTTTGTAGGAATATCGCCTCATCGTCTTCGACATCATCAGTATCTTTATCGACATATTCATAATAAAGAAACTTAATTTGTTCCGCAGTGTAGCTACTGTGATCTTTAATGTTTTTAACTGTTGGGTCAAACTTTGAATAATGTTGACCATCAAAACGATTTAAGAATGCAACGAATTGTGGTTGTTTAAGGCCAAATCTAGATTTTTCGTTAACAAACCAATTACCAATCTTTTCAATTTCTTCGGGAGATAATTCCTTACCCCAAAGTCTAGTTAAATCTGCTCTAATCGATTTTGACATTTCTGCCTCAACAATCATATCAAAAATTATATCGCGTATCTTCATAATAGTATAAATATCTAATAAATATGTTTATAACATATAAGAAACCGATATTTATTGGGATACGAAATTATCAGATTTTATGTAGCTTTGTTTCAGGGTTCGTAATTCGTCCAAAATAGATTTACAAAGTTTTTCAATCATAAGAACCTTCATCAATCCATCGGCGTTTGAATTATCCATATCCGATGAATAGTTTTGAAGTAAAACCATTTTCATAAGATTATCACTCTCAACCTTTTTAGACCTTTCCTTTTTCCTTTGAAAGTATTTCTTTGAGTTTTCCTTAGTACAAGGTATACAATAGTTACTATGACCGTCTAAAACCAACTTGTTTTTGTAAAAATACTCCAACTCCTTGTCATCTTTACATCCTGAACATTTTTTCATTTTTTCCATATTGAATTTATTTTCGATACAAAAGTATGTATATTAAAGAAAATTACCAAATATTATTAAAAATATTTTGTATAACAATTTTTAAATTATATGTCAAAAGAATTACTTTGTAAAATAGGTTACTATTCGGTTTATTCGGAGCAAACAAGTAAGGGTTTGAAGTATGTAGCTGATAGTGGTAAAACCATATACCTCGCTAGATTTAAGAAATACATCATTAATACCCACAGGGATTTAAAGGAATTTAACTCACTTGATAAGTTAAAGGAGTATGTTCGAGGTAAATTAAAAAAGAAAACTAAAGAAAGGGAAAAGAAACTAAGTAAGTTACCTAAATCTCTTTATTTGGTTTTGATTAAAGAAGAGAGTAGTGGAAAGACCTTTGTTAAGGTTGGGATTACCTCTAAAAGATTTATAGTGAGAAGATTTAGTAAAATATACGGATATGAGGGTTATGTTGTTGAAACGATATTAAGAAGAATTGATACTCCAGATGCTGAAAAGTTGGAGTCCAACATTAAAGAGAAACTCAATAAAAAAAGGTCTGTAAAAAAATACAGACCTTTATTGGAATCTTTTTCTGGTTATTCAGAATGTTTTGATTATAGTGGATTAGAAGATATTATAAAAATATTTGATGAGTTAACTAAGGAATCTTAACAAGATGGTCCCCACCCAAACATATCCCTTAGTTTACCAAATAGGTCTCGACCCATATATCCAAGTTGGATTAATTTCTTAGCTGACTTACAACCAACCATACCGTCATCATCTAATCCATTGTTTTTTTGAAAAATAGATAAAGCGGCTTTTGATTTATCACCCCAGGCACCATCGGCGCTTATTACGATTATTGGAGCCTTTGGGTTTAATTTAAATTCATACGACCCATCCCAAGTACCTCTAATGTTTTTAGACTGAAAATATTTGTTTAACGCCTCTTGAATGTGGTGCATATCTTCTGGTGAATCGGTATCACCATATTGTTCGTTTACTTGACTTTTGATGATTTTCTTAATCTGATCTTCGGTGAATATATATTTTTTCATAATGTGTTACTTTGATTTAAGGTATACTGATAAATATCCAGCCAAACGACTACCTCTCTCTATTAAAAAATCTTTTTGTGATTGTGTTAGTTTCTTTTTCTCTCTATAATCAACACCCATTGTTCCAATACATTTGTCTGTTACAATATCAAACAACCCAACAGCATATGTTGCATTAGTTCCTGTTGCTTCCGCCGCCGACTTTAATCCACAAGTTGGAATGGTCTCATCTTTAAAATCTGGAATCCACAAATGTTTATTTTCCATAATGTGGTTCATTGATCTTGAATATAAAGATAGTGGGATGTCTGTGAATAAATGAATAACACTACCAATTCCAGGTTTAGTATCTTCATATGTAACTGAAAACTTTTGAATTGATTTGTTAGTGTGAAGAAAATGACCACCATTGTGGAATTGACTTATCCAAATTCTATCTCCGTCTACCATATCTCTAATTTCTGATATTTCATCAAAAATAACCAAGTTTCTTTCAATGTCATCTTTAACGATGTCTTTTGATGTTGGTTTAGCTAATTTAGCTTTTACGTATTCAAGTCCTGCTGGACCAACTAACGCAGTAATAACGGCAACTAAGACCATTCCAATCAATTCTATTGTGTGTTGTTCCATAGTAATAATTCTATAAATAGTGTGACAAAAAATAAAAATTTGATTTTATCTAAGTTAATCGACCCTAAAACCCAATTTAATTTTTACCTGACAAATAGACACCCCATTTTTGGGGACTTTTTAAATGTGTAACTTATTTATTTTTGTTGTCGGGGGACAAAATAAATTTTAAAACTAATATACGGGAGATTTCACAAACTCCCTTTTTTTACGTATATTATTAATATGGACAGTTTAATTGTAAATTTTTTTGGTGGCCCAGGTATAGGTAAATCCACGCAATCGGCAGGTTTATTTACAGAAATGAAAAAACATCATATGGATGTTGAGTTGACTTATGAATTTCCTAAAATTGTTGCTTGGGAAGAAAACTATTCCGCAGTAAAGGACCAATTCTACATTACTGCCAATCAACATAGGAACATTAGTAGGTTATATGGTAAGGTAAAATATATCATTGTTGATTCACCAATCATTTTAGGGATGGTTTATAAGGACAGATATAGTAAGGAACCAGAATATCCTGCAATGTTTTATGACGAATCGTTCGATACTTTTGTTATAAATCTATTTAAAAAGTATAATAGTTTGAATATTCTTTTAACAAGAAACGATGAAACGTACGACGAAAACGGTAGATTCCAAAATTTACAGGAATCTAAAGATATTGATACTGATATTAAACAAAAATTAATATCTAATAACTTACCATTTGTTGAATTCTCCGTGAATACCAACACTACTTCCAAGATTTATAGGTATTTAATAGAAAACAACATATGATAAAAATTTTATTTTTAACCGGATTATTATTAATAACGTTAACAACATTTGGTCAAGACACGGTTAGAGTTAAAAATAACGTATTTGAGGTACTTTATTCTCAAAAGTTAGAACAACCTATCTGGTTAAAATATAGATCAATCAATCGACCAACAAACGTTAATAGAGGGTCAATGGACTTCTACACCGAAAAGACCATTAAAACTTCAGATGGTGATGATTATAAGTCAAACATATACGATAAAGGACATTTAGCACCCGCTGCTTCCTTTTCTGACAATATGGAAAATTTAAAACAAACATTTTCCTACTTAAATTGTATGATGCAAAATCAATATCAAAACAGAGGAGAGTGGAGACTATTAGAAGAACAGGAAAGAAAGTGGGACGACGTGGAACCATTAACCATTATTATTAAAGTGTTTTTCGATAAAGTACCTAAAAGGGTTCCAGCCAATGCGGCTATACCTTCTTATATGCAGAAACACATTTATTTTGAAAAACAGAAAGTGTGGAAATGTTTTGTATTATTAAATGAAAGGCCAAAATTCAAATGGAGTGAGTTGGGAATGTTGTGTCAATCAAGTGACCACAAGTAAATTATGTTAAACAAAGAATTAATACACTATAACGATAAGTTATATTGGGTGTACAGAAAAGTAAAACAAACTCAAATAAAAGAAAACCACATTAACGACGTTAAAGATATGTGGATGTGTGATTTGGTATTGAGAAGTAAGCATCAAGATGAAACACAACTAATATTTGTGAGGGAAATTGAAGAGGCTGTAATTGTTAGGGATATTATTTAATTAGTTTTTTAATATCCTTTAAACAAATTTTAGTGAATCTGTCTTCATTCCTTTTTGCTTGTCTCTCCATTGGGTTTTGAGAATAATATCTAGATATTTCATACTCCCTATATTTTCTACGAACTTGTAAATAATGTGTATACTCGTGGATTACTGTTGCAACAACATCGTAAATGGTATTGTTGTTGGGGAGGTATATTATAATTTCGTTCCTATAAAAACAGTAGTTACCGAAAATATCAAAATTATCCATTTTGCGTTTCCTTTCACTAAATCTAAAAATCAATCTACGTTTTTTTCTATCGCACAAACCAAGGTAACTTTCACACCATCTTATTGCTAACGTGGCATAACGTTTTTTGGTTTCTGTATCGATAGTTCTAGCCATTGTTAGTTTTATCTGTTTTTATCTTTCTAACCGTTCTTTTAGGTGTTTTAGTTACCTCATTGATTGTATCAAAATTTGTTGAGATATCATTCAAAATTGACGCAAATTCATAATTCTCCGATTCCTCATTTTTCTTCCACAACACAATTACAAAACTTCTTAACTCTAAATCTGTTAGTTTAGCCCTTACCTTAACAGAGTTTTTCATAAGTTTTAGAACCGCAAACTGTACCGCTAATTTCTTTTCTTGGGATAGTTGAAAGTAGTTTTCAACCGTTATGTTAGAAAGAATGGTACTTGTCACATTATCTAAAAATGATATAAATGACGGGTGATTTATGTTAACTCCTCTCATACTACTTTTCGTTTTATTATAAATACTTTATTAAAAAGTTCATCTACAAAAAAAGGGATAAAAAATACCCCTTTTTTTATTTATTTTTTAATAGATTACTTGGCCCATTTACCCCGAATAACAATTTGTGCGATAATGTTATATACGGATAAATCTTGATATGTATCCTCAATAGCTTCGCCAACTGTGTCTGGTTTACCTAATAAGACCAATTGCTTCAATCTCTGGATCTTATCATTCATTCTGAACCAAAGACCAGTCTGAGATAATTTAATCTCGTCAGGGGTCTCTAAACGTGTTCCAACGGATATATTATCAGGTCCGTAGTTCATTTGTTTTCTACAAAAAATTTCGTATTGTTCTTTAAGGATTTTCTTAAATTCTCTTGTGGTTTCGGGGTATTTCTCCTCACACATTTTAATTGGATCGATTGTTTGTTCTTTATCTTCTGACATAATTTATGTATTTTTATTAATATAATCAATTTTATTTGTAATACAAAATATTTATATAAAAACATTAAGACAATGAACATAGACGTAAACGAAAAAGAACAAGAATCTACGGGTCAATTTAAATCCGATCAACCTAAACACAAGCAACTAATCAAGATGTTGACATTTAGAGTGGTTCCTGCCTATTATAAGGAGATTGAGAAGGTTGCGGGACATAAAAACATAAGTGTATCCAAACTAATTAGAACCTACATCAAAGAAGGTATGAAAAGGGATGGTGAATTAACCGATAGAGAAGAAAAAGAATTTCAAGTATAATATGGAAAAAAATTTAATTTCAGAAATTAGAGTAAACGAAGTTTTACAACAAATCTTAAGTGAGGAGACCTCAAAAGTTAAAAGAGACGATTTTACTCGTGTGCAATTTAAAATTGAGGAATTACAAAACTCACTGGGTGAGACGATGAAAGAATTTAGAAAACTTGAGGATTCGATTCCTAATGGGTTAAAAACCATATCTAACGGTAGAGTATCTGGAATTTCTAACAATTTATCAAATGCTCAAAAATTAATCACCCAACTGAAGGATAAGGTTAAGCAATATAAAAGGTCATCACTCACTCAACAAGTTGAAGAAAAAAAGAAATTATAAGGATTTATCACCATCCCTTAATAACTTCCTACCCTCTTTGGTTAAGAAAAAAGTCTCTTCGGTGGATTCATCTTCGTAAGAATTTATTAATCCCTTTTGTTTTAAATCGTAAAGGATGGTTCCTGCAACTATTTCTTGTAATATTTTAGTGAACTCATCCTCACCGAATAATTCAACCTCTTCGTCTTCAAGTAATCCATCTATAAATTTCTGAGTCAATAAATCTAAGATATATTGTCTTGCGAAGGTGTAATCATTAATTTCGTAATCACTGAAAAATTCAGATTCTATTAATCCTTGGATTATGTGTTCTGTCTCCTCGACAACAATGGGTTGATATGCTTTTGACATCTATTAATAAGTTAGTATCAAAAATATAACGGAAAAATACGATAAAAAAAAATATCTATACATTTTTTAATTAGATTTTGTTATATTATAGAATAAATTATAAACAATGAAAAAAGACAAAATTTTTATTCAAATAGCATCTTACAGGGACCCACAATTGGTACCAACAATTGAAGATATGATTGCTAAAGCAAAAAATCCAGAGAACTTAGTTTTTGGATTATGTTGGCAATATGATGAAACGGAACCTGTTGATATGTTCGACAATAACCCACAATTTAGAGTTGGTAAGTATCATTACTCTGAGAGTCAGGGACTTGGTTGGGCGAGACACATAACAAACACTTTATACGACGGTGAGGAATTCACACTACAAATTGATTCTCACCATAGATTTGTACAAGATTGGGATGTAATTGTTTTAGAGGATTTTAATCAAGCTTTAACAATTGCCGATAAACCCATCATTACAACGTATTGTACACCATTTGACCCAACTCAAGATGAGTCGACCTGGAATCCAGTTCCTTGTTTAATGTCACAATATGAATTTAGTAACGATAAGTTATTAATGAGTATGCCTTGGTTTATAAGAGATTATAAACAAAAGAAAACAGTAATTAGAGCGAGAACCCTTAGTGGTCACTTTTATTTCACGTATGGTAAGTTTGTTACTGAAGTTGCTTATGACCCAGACATTTATTTTGGTGGGTATACTGAAGAGACAACATTAAGTGTTAGAGCATTTACAAATGGTTATGATTTCTTTAGTCCATATAGAATGGTTATGTGGCACGAATACACTAGAAACTATAGACCAAAACATTGGGAGGACCACGGAAAAGAAAGTCAAACAAAAAAGACAAGTGGAGAAAGAGACATCTTTGCTAGAAATAAAACAAGACAATTATTCGGCACAACAAATTATAATATTGATATGGGTCAATATGGTTTGGGTAACGTTAGAACTCTTCAAGATTATGAAGTATATGGTGGGTTTGATTTTAAAAAATGTTTAATTCAAGATTACACACTTAAAGTAAAAGATGCTCCAAACCCAACGGATTGGGAAGCGCAATTTATTAAAACAAAATTTGATTTAGTTTGTGATTGGGATTTAGAGTTCTTTAAGAATTTAGATTTTAAAAAACCAAAATTCTTAACGTTTGCGGTACAAAATAAAAGTGATGAAGAATTACTTAGAAAAGATTTTACTATTGAAAACGAACCTCAATATGTTAATTTAGAGAACGGAAAATATAGTGTTAATTTAGAGACCACAGATAAACCAAATAAAATCGTAATGTTTTTATTTGACGAGGATAAACAATGGAGTCCTCGATATGAAAAACAATTATAATGAGAATATTATTTATAGTTACCGGCAACGGTTCAAGAAGTAACTTCGTTAACGGAGATACAATGAGATACAATAAGGCGGGACTATCTGGTACAGATTCCACATCAATTTTAGTTGCCGAATATTTGGCAAAAATGGGTAATGATGTGGTAATTGCTGTTGAAAAATCTTCAGACGATTTAATTAAACAAAGAAATGAAAGAGGATATACCTTTAATCCTGGTAATGACATTGTGAATGGTGTTACCTATACTTATTTACCAAATTTAGATGGTTTAGAAAATACTGAATTTGATATTTTAGTCAATTCATTGTGGTTTGGTGAATACGATAAACTAAACGCAACAATAACTAAAGGTGTATGTTATTGGTGTCACTTAGCTTGGGGGTATTATGTAAGTGAGTTGAAAGAGTTTGCACTTAAAAATAATTTAAAATTGGGTTATATTAGTATATCTAAATGGGCTGAGGGGCACCATAAAGATAATATTGAATTTCTTAAAAATAATGTCCCAAATTTGGAAACCGTCGTTATACCCAACGCAATGACCACAGATGTTATGTTGGAAATATTAGATAAAAAATTAGAGAGACAACATAAAAAAGTTATCTTCCCCGCTCAATGGTCTAGAGGTGGTGATGTGGCTTTAAAGGCAACTAGAAAGCTTGGATGGGATGATAATTTTAAATCATTTGATTATATAAATTTGGGTAATGGAATTGATAAGGAAACTTTATTTACCGAATTAGCAACTAGTGATTATTTTATATTCCCACAATACACCCCTAATGGTCACGTATATAAAGATGTTCATTCTTGTGCAATGGCAGAAGCTATTGGTATGGGTGTTATAGTTGTTTCTTATCCTTTAGGTTCTCACGAGGAATATTATGGGGGTCATTATTTTAAATTAGATTTTCCACCTGAGACTGATATGGAAAAAATGATGAATGAACGAGTAACAATGGCACCTTATATGGACTACACAGATAATATTGTTGAAAAAATAAAATGGATTGAAGAAAATCCAGAAATAAAAGAAGAAATTAGAAATAACGGAATCCCATACATTCTTGAAAATTTTAACATAGAAAAAATTGGACCAATGTGGGTTGATTACTTAAATAAATTTTAAAATGAAAATACAAGAATTTGTTGATGGAGCATTTTACATCAATTTAGATCACAGAAAAGATAAAGACCAAGTTATGGTTGACCAACTAAAAAATTTAGGATTAGATGAATTTGTTGAGAGGTATTCAGCGGTAGCTGCGTTTGATACAATCGAATATAGAGTTACTGATAATGAAAAAATGTTTTTATTGGGGCAAGCAACATCACAATCACATAAGAATATTATCCAAATTGCTAAAGATAGAAATTATAAAAATGTATTAGTTTTTGAAGATGATGCGTTATTTCATAATAATGAAGCAGCAATTTCAATTATTGAAAAATCTTTAGATGAATTATCTAAAATAGAAGACTGGGATGTATTTTTCTTAGGTGCCAATTTACACGATAAAGAGTTGAATTTACATTCTGATCATCTAATAAAATGTGATTGTTGTATTTCTTCTCACGCCTATATATTAAATGGTAAATGTTTTGATAAAGTACTTGCAAATGGATTTGACAAACCGTTTGACGTTATGGACATATTCTTAAATAATCAATTTAAAAATAAATATATTACGTATCCTGCAACAGTTATTCAAAGAGGGGGTAACGTAACGGATTTAGGTGGACATATTTCAATGAGTGAAGAATTTTGGTTATCACATTATAATAAACCAATAATTAAAAATTTTTAAATGAAATTAGGATTATTCTACCAATCATCAAAGAGATATGTTTCAGCGTTTTATGTTATAGAACAATTTAGAAAATTTTATAGTACAGAACCAATTGCGTTGTATGAAGATAATTCAGATGTTCTTAAACCTGTGGCGGATTATTTCAATTGTGAATATAAAAGAATCTCAAACACATATGAGAATTATGAAAAGAGACCATTTCAAAGTAGAGGAGTCTCTGTTGATTTAAACTCAACATTAATATGGTTCGATAGATTATATGAAGCTTGTACCACAACATTGAAAGATGTGGATTGGATAATGCATATGGAGGACGATGTTTGGTTTGTAAGGCAATTTGAAAATGAGCCTCCGTATGATTTAAATAGTATTGCAGGTAGAGGATGGTATGAAGAATTATATAAACATTTAGGTACCAATGTTAGAGGGTCTTATGGTTGTGGTGGTGCGGTATTTAATCGACTTAAATTTATTGAGTCTTATCATAAATTAAAAGAGGTTGATTGGGAATTGGTAGATTCAATGGCGGTAGACCCAAAACCCACTGAATGGGCAGACATTGCTTTAACCTTTGCATTTTTAAATAATAAATCTAGTGTGGGTAGTTGGGGTGAAATCGTAAACTATAAAAGTTTTAACGAACACTCATATTCAATTAGAGAAGCATTCACTGAGGAATCTTTAAATGATAAACAAGGTGATGTTGCCGTTGTACACACGTGGAAGTTATATTATTTTCCAACAGAAGAAGAAATAAATTATGTAAATAATAAATTAAATGAAAGAAATAATTGAAAAATTAAGGTCAATTGATGTTGATAACATAACGAATCAGGAGTTAGAATTGTTGTTACCATCTTTAGGTATGAACGACGAGAAGTTAACTCAAATGCCACCTCACCTTGGAGAGTATTACGGAAATGGTTTAAAATTTTGGCAATACCCTAATCAGTTTAATGAATATCTTAAAAAACTTTCAACATATGAAATCAATTCCTATTTAGAAATTGGGTCTAGATGGGGTGGTACTTTTATTATAACAACGGAAATATTAAAATTAAAAAATAAAAACATTAAACCATACGCTTGTGACATTATTCCTATGTCGAACATTCTAAAAGAGTATGTTAATTTTAACGATTTTACTTATATAAACAAATCGAGTTTTGAAATAACTAAATCAGATGTCAACGAACAGGTTGATTTAATTTTAGTTGATGGGTTTCATAGTTATGATGCCGTTAAGAGGGATTTTGAAACATCATTAACGTTTAATCCAAAATACATAGTTCTACACGATATCTTTAGTGATGCTTGTCCAGACGTTGTTAAATTTTGGGGTGAGATTAAAAACAACTATAAACATTATGAATATATTAATCAATACGATAATGTTAATGGTAACTTTTTAGGAATTGGTTTATTGGAAATTTCCAATATTTAATAGTACAAACCTTTAAGGTATAAATTGATAAACCAAACAAATATGGACGAGGATGATAGTAAAAAAAATCAACAAATTAAAAAACAAAAGCCATCGTCTAATTTTTTACAAAGATACCTCATTAATGTTAGCGATGTTCTTTCTCCCATTTGGGTACGACGCGTTATTCAAATTGATAATGGACGTGAGTGGTTCATATTGGGTAGCAGATATCATTTTCTATTCAATTTCAGGATGTTTCTGGTTGTCCTATATCTTACTTACGAAACGTTTAAATAATAAAGAAACCCCCAATTAGGAGGTTTTTTTATTTTCTTTTTTTACTTCAGGTTTAGTTAACCCTTGTTTTAACGTTTCTTTTTTATCTCTACTTTCCTTTTCTAGTTTTTTATGTTGATCTGAAATTTTCTTTTTTTCAGCTTCAGTCATTCCGAATACTCCCATAGTTAATTTTTTTTAAGTCGTGTTATTTTTATCGATTCCTCTTTTTTATTTTTCAATATTATACATTTTTCATATTCCTCATTTTCCTCATAAATGTAAATTAACGCCTCAACTATTTCAATGTATAATTCTAAATCGTTATAATATGTTAATAACGTACAAGTATTATAATAACCATTTAAAATGTCATTGTCAAGAGATGTCACATAACCGTATATCATTTTTAGCTCCTCATCATCGTAATTACCAATGTGAAGAACCCTTGTCGCTTGCAATAAAAAACTAAAGGATTTTTCCATATTATAAATATAAACTATAAAATATTGATAATCTTACTTTCTAAAATCTTGAAGCATTCTAAAAATCCATCACATTCTGTTTCATCTCTTGTTTTTTTAGATTCTTGGATTGGTCCAAATACGATACCAGAATGTAATGAGATTGAATATGCCCATTGATGTGGGTTATACATTTCGATATTTAAGTAGATTCCTTCTCGGTCAAAAAATCCAAATAACTTCTTTGTGTCATAACCTTCAAGTATTGACAAACTTATAATTCCAAGATTTGGAAACATTTTTTCCTTGAACCTTTCAAAGGCTTGGGGGTATAAAAATTCAACGACATACCAGTCCATACATTTAAGTATATCTATTTTATCTTAATTAATCTACATTATATTGTTTTTTATAAAAAAACAATATAATTATTGGTGTTTAAAAATGACAATACACGAATATTTTTACAACGAAGACAACAGGAGGTTGTACGTTGAGTTTTCTACAGAGAATGACCAGGATGGATTTTATAGGGTAATAGAGTTAGATTATGAAGATATTGAACTCTATTCCCCAAATATTATTATCGAGGAAGATTTGCTAGAAATTGAAGAAGATTATATAATTGAGGTAATCTACGAATATTTAAAGAGTAACGACCTACCCGACGAAATAGTTTTGTAGTATTTATAGATATGGCCACATTAAATGATGATAATAAAAAGAAGTTAACTGACTTTGTTAAGTTTATTAAAAAAGAACTTGGATTAAAGGAAGTACCTACGATTTCTATACAAAACAATAGAGATGGGTTAAAAACTACTGCCAACTACGATTATACTAAAGAAAATAAAATTATTAAGGTTTGTTCTAAAAATAGAGCCTTGGTTGATATAATGAGAAGTTTAGCTCACGAATTGGTTCATCACAAGCAGTGGGAAGATGGTCGTTTAAAAGGACCAAAACCACCAGATATTGGTGGTGAAATTGAGGATGAGGCAAACGCTAAAGCGGGTCAATTCATTAAGATGTACTCAAAAATTGACGAGACTATCTACGACGATTAGTATTTGTGTAATGTAATCTCCAAATGAGATTCTATCGCCTTTTCATATTGATTACCATTAATTAGGATATTAGTATAAAACACCTGACTAGTTAGTTTTAATTCATTTGAAGGCATTGCTCCATACGTATCAACAAGAAAAGTATAACGAGTTTTTTGACCTTTGTAATCGGTCTCAATTATTTTTTGTTCAATACAATACGTACAAGGAAACCAAACACTCATCCACTCATCAGACCCATCGTCGTTTATTCTAAGGTTATTATAGTCAAATTCCCATTTGGTTGATGCCTCATCAAATCTTCGATTTATTATGGTCCCATAATAATCCTGAGTTAACATCAATTGTCCACTACTATTAACTCCCTGAACTAAGAAATTGGTTACTGCCGCTTTATCGTCATTAACAACTTGAACACTGCTACCATAATTAACTTTATCAATAATGACTTTAACATTAACAACATCCCAACGACCATTTAAATTGAGTTGTGGGTTACTTGGTAATTCATACTTTTCACACCCAAATAAGAGTGGAATAACTAAAAACAGAATAAATCGTTTCATATCTTTATATTTTTGACAAAATTACGTATATTTTTGAATATACCAAACATATTTAAAGTTTTTTATGAATATTTATATATTATGAAAGTACAGGTATCGGAAGAACAATTTAAAAAGATTATCTCTGAATTGAACGATGAAGAGGTAACAGAACAAGAAACACCTGTAGCCGCAGCACCTTCCGCAGGTACGTCATCAACTCAAAGTGGTGGAACTGGATACCCTGCGGTGGGTAAATGGGAGAGTGGGATAACAAGAGGCCCAGCTAACCAAACTGGGGTTACAAAATGGGCTGATATTGTTGGTGCGAACCTAAAAAGAGGAAAAGCTAATCCGCTTAAATAAATCGGGATATTTATATAGAAATCAAGAAATTATGGTAGTACAACGTAAAATGATAATAACCGAATCTGAAAGAAACAGAATTAGGTCATTATATGAACCAAAAAAACAAAAAGACTTTGTTTTTGATTTTGTTTTAACTGAAAATGAGAGATATGTGATTATAATGGATCAGGTATTTGTTGCTGGAGGTAATGGCAATTCAATCGGGTCAATATGGGAACATACTTACATCTTTAATGAGATGATTAATGAATCAATTTCTAAACTTGAGACATTAAATGAAGAGGTTAGAACTAATATCAATAATATTGTAGAATCGATAGAATGGAAAAAAGAATTAGTTTTAGAGTGGATTAAAGAAAAAGGTGTTATCTCTGAAGCTGAAGGTGTTTGGGATCGGATTAAGTCTGGAGTTTCCAACCTTGCGGGTAAAATTGGTAACGCGGCCGTTGAGACCGCAAAACTTATATTCAATAAAGGAGTTCTACCCGCATTAAGATGGGTTAGACGTGGTCTTTATACTGGTGTCGGTATTGTAATTGATGTTATAGTTTCAATATTAGCAGCTAAAACAAACGCAATAGTTTGGTTTGTTGTTGTATTGTTAGATATATATGAAATTGCCACTGGGGACTATGACCCTCAGGATCCAGATAGAATGCAAATGCCGTTTTTCTTTTTAATTGCGGATTGTATAGGATGTATATTCACAGGTGCCGCAGCTTTAGCTATGAAAAAAGTTGCTCCATTAGTTGCAAGTCAAGGATTAAAAAAGGCAGCACCTACAATGGTTAAAATGGTTGAGGGGTTGGCACAAAAAATTCCATCATTAAAAGGACAACTTAAGGGTGTTGCGGATACTTTAAGTAAAAAATTGGGACCTAGCTCAACTGGTGTAATCGGTAAAATTTTAGGTTTTATTGATAATATATTAACTAAATTCGCCGAATTTTTAAGTAAATTATTTTCTAGAGAGGGAATAAAAGCTGCGGCAACGGGTGGAGCGGTTTTAGCGGTAGGAAAGGGAGTTGAAGTTGGTTTAGGTAAACTCGATAAAAATAATAAGATGGGTACAGCTATTGCCCAATTTGATCAAAAATTAAAAGATAAAACAGGTTTGGGTACTGCTAAGTTTTCAGATACTGAAAGTAGTTCAATTCTATCAATGGCTAATTTAAAATAAAATATAAATATTAATATGGAAAACAATAACACAATAACATTATTAAATGAAGGAGTAATCCAAAATTTTATAAAATCAATATTTGGTAAAAACTTTAAGAGTACGGTTGCAGCGGCCGCTGAAGGTTTATTAAATAAAGCATTAACTGACGTTGTTAGTGGAGGTAGAAAATTTACAATAGCAGCATTACGTAAAACTCCAGAATATCAAAAATCTTTAGTTGATTTAACCGCGGAAGCGTGTAGAGTTAGACATAAGATGTCATTTGATGATTTAGTTAAAGCCAATAAAACCGAAGCTCAAAAATTAGTAAATGACGTTCAATCAGGAATTGAAAAACAAGTTTCAGAGACAGCTGCCGCGGGTAAAAATTTAATTGATGCTGATGTTAAGGTTGCATCAAGTAACGTTAGTACGGTAACAAAACAGGTTAATACTGGTAAGGCATTACAAGGGGATTTAAAAGCCGCAACAAAAGAATTAAAAGCTAACGTTAAATCTCAAACCAAGTGGGCAGATGCTCAGAAGAAGATTGCTGGGATGACCCCACAATCTGTTGCTCAGATTCAAAAATTAATGAAAGCTGAAGCTAAAGTAACAACGGGTACCGGACCAAGTCTTGCTGGTGGTCTTGGTCAAAATGTGGTAGTACAAACTAAGACTGGAATTTTCACAATGACCAAAGATCAATTAAAGAAATTCCCAGGTGCAATTAAAAAAGTAGTTGTTAATAATAAAATGTTATCAACCTTAGCGGTTGCAGGTTTAAGTGTTGCCGCTCTTTATTACTTCTTTGGAGCAACTGACGATTCATCAACAATTCTTGTAGATGAGAACGGTAATCCTCTTGATGACAGTAAAATAGTTGGTGGTGAATGGTTACCTTGTATTAAACAAATGATTGATTCAAAAGAAGGTGTAGTGATGACAAGTCCAAGTGGTGAAATTAGTGTAACAGTTAAATCTACCGATTATCCAGAAGGAGTTAATTATTTTTTAAATGGTAGAGTTCAAAACGTTGCAACGGGTGATATGGGTACATATACTTGTAAAGAAGATACAGCATCAGGTAACTTAGAAAATATGCCAACAATTAAAGAAGGTACATCATCAGGTAAATTAAAAAATATGCCAACAATTAATGAAGTTGTTGGTAGAATATTAAGAGAAAGATTATTAAAAGAACAAACTGAGGCTGAAGTTGATGATGATGTTGAAACAATGATTGACTTATTAGATTTCCCAGTAACGGGTGGCAATATGCAAGATGCATTGAAAATGGTTCAAAAATATGCCGCGAGCCCAATGGGTAAAGAATTCTTATTATCTTACAAAGAATCTGGTTTAGGTGGTGGTGATTTAAAGAAATCATTGAATTATGTTGTAACAACAGCCGCAGCATCTTCAAGAGCTAAAAGAACAATGTTAAGTTTAATTTCACAAATTGAAGGCGGTACAGCGGCAGTGACTCCGCCAGCACCAACACCAGGTGGTGGAGGTGGTGGTATAACAATAATTTGGGATAAGAAAAAAGAAGATGGTGGAAGTAATGGTGGTGGAGGTGGTGAAAAGAAAAAAAGTATATATCACGATTGTGAATCTAAAGACTTTCCATTAGAATATGGATGTAAATCAACTAAAATTGCTGAGGTACAAAAATGTTTAGGAGTTACAGATGATGGAAAATTTGGACCAGCAACAATGAAAGCATTAACTGACAATAAGTACGACACATCAAGAGGTTTAAGTAAAGACGTATATGATGCTGTTAAAACAAATTGTGTTCCAGCTGAAAAAATAAAAAGATTAGACGCAACCCCTATTGAATTAGCAAAATCTACAGGTTTAAAAATGAGTGGATTGGCTCCAGGTTCAATTAAATTACCTGACTTAATTCAAATGAATCGACAACCAATTGATTTATATAACGTATTAAAAGAAGCGGGATATATAAGAGGTGATGCAAATGAAACAACATTAGAAGATGGAACAGTTTTACCAGCAACAAATAGAGTAAAATATAAAGGACCAGATTTAGAAGACGACATTCTTGGTAAACTAGATAGTATTTTATCAACTAAAGGTTATGAAAGAATTAAACAAAAAACTAAGGATTACGGTGAAAAATATGTTTGGTTACAAAAATAATATATGAAAGAGATAAAAGTAATAATAAAATCAAACCTATTAGAAGAACGTAAACGAAAGTTAACCGAATCTCTTTCTTCTTTAAGTGGTATAAAAGACAAGAATACATTATTAGAAAAGTATTTGATTACCACTTCTAATTTAATGAATGACGGTTATACCATTGAAGAAATTGAAGCATCCGACATTTACAACAAAATGAATAGTGTTGATTGGAAGGGTGTAGTTGGTGATAGTATTTTAACTACTGCGAAGGAATACATTATAAAATATGTAATGCAGGAGGTGTTAGGAGCTAACGCAACGTTCTCAAGAATGTTTGCCCAATTTATGGCAAATATTAACCCATTGGATTTATTAAAACCTTTTAAAGATGAACAATCTTGTATTCAATCGTTCCCACAAATATCAGACGGTATTTTAATCGTTATGTTTAGAAGTATAGCGGGTGGAGAAATTGGTGCCGATAGTAATTCATATCAATTAGGTTTAAAAGATGGTATAAGTGCTATCGGAGGAAATATGGTTGGACAAGCAATAAAAGAATCAAATATATCTGAAAAAGTTTCAAATATATTCTGTAAAGCAATTCATTAAAATGGAATTTACTAAAAAACAAATATTAGAAAATAAAGAACTATTAAAAGAGGATGGTCTTGAGAATGTTTTAATGGTTGCAGGATTCGTTCCTGTAATTGGTGAAATTGCTGATATCATATTAATCATTAGATACATAATGAAAAAGGAATACCTTTACGCTGGTTTAATGTTAATCGCATTAATACCAACAGTTGGGGATTTCATAGCGAAACCATTTATAAGATTCCTAAGAGCTAGTGGTGTGACGGGTAAAGCAGCACTTAAAGGTACAACGGAAATGGCCGAGTTCTTGGCTAAGAATCCGAAAATGAAAGCTGAATATATAAAAATGGGTCAGTATTTCACTAGCCCAGTTATTGGTAAAACGATTAGTCAAATTGAGAAGGTACCTGGAATGGGTCCAAAATGGGCTAGTGGTATGAGACAATCAATTGCCGAACATACAAGTGTTCTAGGTAGATTAAAACCAGTTCAGATGACTAAAGCCATTGGTAAAGAAGTTATTGCTGGAGGTAAATTTAGTACAGGATATAGAACTTTTTTCAGAGATCAAGCTTTAGCAAAGTATGTGGCTAAAAAAGGTATGGAACCAAAAACTTGGTTAGGTAATTGGTGGAATGTTGTTAGAAGAGGTAGAAAAGATAGAAGAGATATGGTAAAATATTTCATCATCGCAAATGGTGTATTAGACGCATTTGGGTTACCTAACTTTACCGCATTTGAAGAAAAAATGAGTAATGATGCCGAGTTTAGAGAAAAAATGGCCAATGATCCACAGTTTAGTAAAATGGTTTCAAGTAGTGTAGATTCTGAAGAATTAGCACAAATTGAAGGTGGTGCTAAATCAAACGACGGTGGTGGTTTATTAGGTGCGGGAATGTCTTTAGGAATGTTAAAAACTTTAGCCAAAATGGCGCTTTAATGTATATTTTGTGATATTTATTATTAGAGTTTAATTGGTTTGGTCGCCGTTAGATGATAATGATTATAAAACGAAAAGGAGGTATTTCAATCTCGGCAAAGGGTCTTAGGACCTTTTGTTCGTTAATAGAGACACCAAACAAAAAACCCATCCGAAGATGGGTTAAAGTGGAGGTGACGGGACTCGAACCCGTGTCTTTCCTGTTCAACAATAAATGACTACACGTTTATTCAATTGGTTCTCAACAGACAAATAGTAAGTTAATTACGGGAAACCTACAATACCGTTTCTGACTGGATTTTCAAGAGCCGCCAAATTTGCTCCAACACTCTTCGGGTGGTGTTACACCTTGAAGGCTTCTGTTCCTAGGTTATATGCCAGTCGACCCGATTGTAGTTTCGCCTTAGGCTACTGCTACGTTAGAAGTTGCAAGTAAACCTGCAATTTCCATATTGTTATAAACGTTGCCGTCTAAAATTTTCCACCATAGATTTAAGTCATAGATGAAGTCTGACTACGTGCCATTTACCCCTGATACCTGAAATCAATGCCAGGCACCCCCATATTTTAAAGAACTAAAACAAATGTAGATAAAAAAGGGTTAAAAAACAAATCTTAACCCTAATGTATCTAATAAATTAAAAATTACTTCTTCTTAGTTGTTGCTTTCTTTGTTGGCTTGTTTTCTGCGGATGGTTTAGTTACTTTCTTAACCACCTTTTCAACAACCGCAACAGTTTCTTTAACGTCTTTAATAGTTTCATCAATAACATCAGGAACATTGTTACCATCCTTATCCGCAATCTTTCCAGATTTCATTAAGAAAAACACAATGGCTCCTGCAATTACAAGGACCAATAAAATTAAAAGTACTGTAGTCATAGTTTTTTGTTTTATATATAAATATTCGAATTATGGTAAAAATCACCCAACTCTAAGAGGAAAGTTCTTTTCGTAAAGAGCCTCAAAAAAGAGTTTATTTTTATCCCATTGTTTATTTACCATTCCAATGGATTTATGTGTGAGTCTTATTTTAGTTGTTACCCCTATTTTAACCCCATCCATATAATTCTCAATACAGATTGGTAAATCGTAAAAATGGAATCCAGGGAACTCCTCATTAAATTTATGTTTAATTCTTTGTTTATGTATCATCATAAATAAACCATCTATTATGATTACCTCTTTTAACTTCTCAGAATATGATTCTTTGGAGTAATGATTAACGTGACGTTTACCTTCGTGTTCGTGACCAACAACACCATACATTGATGTTCTATCTTGCCACCACATACCACTTAATAAATTATCCGTTCCCGCCACTCCAACAATTCCATATTCAGGATGAGTATCGAATATCTTTAATATTTTAGGTGTTACATTGGTTGTTTCAATTATAAGATCGTCGTGCATAAAAACAACAATATCATTTGAAGATTCTACAAGTCCTTTGTTATAAAGTTGAGGTAAAGAATATTCACCTTCATTTTCATAAACAATAATTTGAGTTTTTGGATGTGAAAACATCTTACTAACGTGTTCCAAATATTTGTCTTCAATTTTTCGTGTTGATATTACAACACTTACTGGTTGATTATACTTCGACATATGTTGCAATTATTTTACCATCAACTTCAGTTAAGTCAATTACGATTGGTTTATTAGAAGGAACATATCTATCATTACAAGTTGCCGCATTAACATAAAGAGTATCTTTTATTAGTGCAGCACCATAAGCTCCGTGAATATGACCAAATACGTGTAGTGGTGGGTTAATTTGTTCCACACGGAACCTTAATAATTCACAACCAACATTAGCGTTGCCTTGTCTATGATTACTAACAAAATCTCTTGCTTCATTTGGTGGTCCGTGAGTTATCAATATATCTGTATCATCTGGAATCATATCCCAATATTTTTTTAACTCATCTCCAAGTCTTGGTAGGTTAAACGCCCATTCGAAAAATTCAGGTTGCCAAGGACTACCCCAAAATTTAATTGGTCTTGAGAATTCTGGAGATTCAATAATAAACTGACTATCCTCCAAATATGTTACATCTGATTGTGAAAGGTTTTCTTCATTCATTAAATTGTGATACCAATCAAAATCTCCTTTATGGTGAGGTTGGTGTCTTTTTTCAAACGCAAAATCGTGATTACCCGCAATAAAAATTTTACTATCGAATCCTTTAACATTCATAAACCACTCAACAAATTCTTGGACTTCCTGGGGTTTACCAACATTTGTACAATCACCCGCGTGAATTAAGATATCACCTTCTGGTAATGGGCTTAGGTCTTCCATTATTTTATGAAGACCGTGAGTGTCAGATATGCAAACTATTCTCATAATAATAAAATATACACATTATTTTTGTTATTGCAAAAAAAAAGTCAGAATAAATCTGACTAATCTTTTTGGGCCAAACGGTTTTAATTCGTTTCGATTCCACCACATTGTTTTACTAAACAAAGAAAATAAAAAGGCTGAGATTACACCATTTAACGATTGACTTTAGAGACATTATCTATTCTTCTCCTATCCACTACCTTTTGAGTAGTACCAATCAGCGACGGTCAATTAGATTAACCAATCCTTAAGTCGTTAGATACTCTTTTAATACTCATTACTCTTCGAGGTTGCCACCCCGACTAAGTCTTGCGAACTTAGAGAACTTTCTTAAAAATCACATTGGGTTTGGACCCTTTGTGGCCGAGAACCCCTCTCGACTGTGTAGTCACCTGTCTCCAACGACTGACGAGCACTTTTCCTTGTTTTTGAGTTGTTAAACCGTAATTAACAATTGTTATTGGTTCCGAATTTGGAAAGTAGTGGCTCGTCTGCCAGCCAAGTTATCTTTTGAACAACTCGATACTAAACTACTCTCT
>Ga0209443_1000542_pt1 | contig 25740 bp, 37 predicted proteins | sample LauGreBMM110DCMD_2_FD_187571 | JGI IMG/M metagenome (GOLD analysis project Ga0209443, IMG submission 187571) | Freshwater lake microbial communities from Lake Michigan, USA - Su13.BD.MM110.DCMD (SPAdes) (version 2) | ecosystem: Environmental > Aquatic > Freshwater > Lake | place: Lake Michigan... | reverse complement strand
CCCCCCCGCCATGAACTACCGCCCCTCGTTCCTCACCCGTCACCCCTCCGTTGCGCCCCTCGCCTTATTGGTCCTCTGGTTCGCGGTAGGCATCGCGGAAGGACTAGGGTACTAAGATGACCGCTACCCGTCACCCCATTTCTGGCGCGTGGATAGTCTCCGGCATGATCGGCGGGTACCTCACCTCCCGCGTGTACGTCGGATACACTAAGCGGGAGGCGGTGTACCGCTTCCGAGAAGAGTTCCCTCGGTCCTGATCCCGTTGTTGACTTCCTGCCCCCGCCGTTGCATATTCTGTCATTGACTGTCACACCACACCCCGCCACTCGGAGAACCGAACATGCCCCGCCAGCGTATCACCATTGCACAGCTTGAAGCCGCCACCGCCCTGTTGAACCGGATGACAGGCAACCCCGCCACCCCGTACAGCAAGAACGCCGAGGGCGTGTGGTCGTCCAACCTTGGCAACTTTCACATCTCCCGCGCATACGGCGGGTTCGCGTTGCACCAGATGGCGACAGACGGGGGCGGTATCCGCGACGTGTTGTACACGGGCCACATCCCCGCCCGGCAACTGTTCGACCTCATCCACGCTTACCGTGCTGGCCTTGAAGCGGTAGAGGCCGCGACGAAACGGATACAGGCACTAGAACAGGATAAGCTATCCCTCATGCGCGACATCCTCGCCCCGTTTGCTGCCTAGCTCTTGCGCTTGACCCGCCCCGCACCCCGTGGGGCGGTAGCCACCACACATCACAGGAACCTCCCCGCCATGACCATGACTAAAGAACAGACAGCACCCGCCACCCTTGTCTCGGATGCCCTCGCAAACAGGCTGCTAGAATCCGTTGTTGGGTCCGGCCCCGTCAACCCGCTTGAAGGGCTGATTATGGCCGGGATGACCGAGGGGGATGCCGAATTCCTCCGAGACTACTTGAACGACGCGACCACGAGGGACGGGGGGAAAATGATGAGGCAACTTATCGCACATTTCGCGGCATCGTGCGCCCGTATCGCCGTACAGGAAGGGTGGTAACATGACCTACGAACTTTGCACCATCTCGCCCGACGCTGAGGCTGCTACTCGTGCCATCTCCGGCATCCCCGCGCACGTCCGCATAGAACTACACATTGCGCCCGAAGACATCCCCGTGCGGGGAAATGCGTCCGCGTGGGGAGAGCCGGAAGACAGCGAACATGCTGCCGCGATTGAAAATAGGCTTGCAAACGGCGAGCTATGGGCATGGTGTACCGTCCGCGTGACCTGTACGGACGGGGACGTGAAGGGGAAGGCATATCTTGGGGCCGCAACTTACGAGAATACCGCAGACTTTATCCAGTACGGCTACCTACAGGACATGGTGCAGGAAGCCTACGACGAATATGAAGGGAACAGAGAAGACTTTATCAGGTACGGCTACACCCGCCCGATATTTCGGAGTCCTAATTTCGACAAGGGACGCCGCATCTCCCCGCAAGCCTAGTGGGTTGCACTCCGAGGGAGGTTCCCATACATTCCGAGGAGACATTCCTTGGCGGGGGTGTTCTCAGATTCTCTGAAGTGTGGGACTCAGAAAGCCCCTCGAAACTTGCGTTTTGGGGGGCTTTTTGTTGTGTTCCCCCCTTGCGGAGATAGTCAACGACACATATTGTACCCGTGCAGTCCGCAGTCAACCGCAGTTCACAGCAGTTCACAGCACGATCACTTCCCGCCGGAGAAACACATGATCCACAAGCTCGCAGAAGGTCCAATCACCCTCACCATCGCTCGTATTGAGGCGCAGGTGGGCAATTTTGGGCCACAGTATGCCATGTACGGCACGAACGATGAACTCGTCTACGTCAGCGAAAAGAGTACGTTGAGTGGACTATCCCGCCTCAACCTGACGCCGGAGTCAGTCGTAGGCGAGACCATCCGTATCGAACAGGTGAAAAAGGACGGCAAAACGTACACTAATATATCAAAATCAAGCGGGGAAAATGTCACGCCCAGTGCTGTAGCTTCTCCCGCTGCCCCGAAGGCCCCCGTGGACCTCCCGAAGCTGATTGAGTTATACGATTCGGCGTTTTCAGGGGCAATGGCGACGCTGGGCATGCGGTGTGAGGAGGCCGGGGTGCCCTACGACGCACAGGCGTTGGCGTCGGCGGCAGCGACCATCTTTATTCGGGCCGCTCGATGAGTGGGGACGACTTGAAGCTGCTGAACACCGCCGAAGCCGCCACCTACCTCCGCATGGCAACTCAAACGCTGGCCAAATGGCGCAGTCAGGGTCGGGGGCCGTCTTTTGTGTGGCTGGGAGGGTCGGTGTTTTACCGAGTACCGGAACTAGAGCAATACATCACCGCTGGGATTACTGCACCGGAGAAAAAGTAATGGACAACAAGTATGTGACCCTGAACATGTCGATTGAGATGTACGCCACCCTCACGTCGCTCGTCGGCCTCTCGGTGGCCGTGATGTCGCACGATGATGAGGTGGCCAAGTCGTTCGCAGAACTCCTCTCTGCCGAAGAGGTGGAGCCAATCGCTCATCAGATCGTGGACCTGCTGCAATCCATCAGCCGTGACATGCTCGACGGTCAGTCTGGCCCTGTCACCCCGAAGATTCAGATCGTCAGCTAATGAGCCAGATCACGAATGTGCACAACCTCCCCGCCTCTATCGTCGCAGCGATCCAGAATGACCCGTACGACGGCGGCAGAGGGGATATTAGTTGCACCAAGCTCATCGACGCGCCCCAGATTCGGGTGCTGGGCGGCAAGCACCATGCCGAGATAAAAGTGGACGCTTCATCCCGGGTGTGGAGTCTGCTCGGTCAGGCTGTGCATACGATTTTGGAGCGGGCTGGCTTGAAGGAAGAAGGGGCGACCATCGAAGAGCGGCTGTACGCCGAGGTCAACGGCTGGCAAGTCTCCGGTCAGGTGGATCGGCTGCACTGTGCGTCGGGCACGCTGACCGATTACAAGGTCACCACGACCTTCAAGAAAAGCGGGAACGACGGCTGGACACGGCAGCTTAACGTCCTCCGGTGGTTGGCCCATAAAAACGGGCACAAGATCGACACGCTGGAGGTGGTGGCGATCTTCCGTGACTGGCGCAAGGTGGAGGCCGAACGGAACCCTGACTACCCGCAAGCGGCCATTATGGCGATTCCGGTGCCGTTGTGGAGCTTGGAAGACGCCGAAGAGTACATCACCGAGCGGGTGTACATGCACCAAGCCGCATCACGCGGCGAGGAGGTGCTGTGTACCGACGAAGAGCGGTGGTTTAGTGGGAATACCTATGCGTTGATGAATACGGGCGGGAAACGGGCGCTGAAGGTCAGCACCGACCGTTCTGCCCTGCCCGAGCCGACCGAGGGGCAGTATGTCGAAGAAAGACCCGGAGTATGGAAGCGGTGCGAGCATTACTGTGACGTTCGGGCGGTGTGCCAGCAGCGTGGGGGGAAAGGTGATGCCCCCTAGCACCCGAGTGAGTCGAACGTATGCCCGACACGTGGGCAACATGCCGAACGAAGCCCGTCGCCATACCGTCCGTGTCCTGTACGAGAGTGGGCTGTCACTGCGGATGGTGGCGGATCGGATCGGCGTGACGTATCAAGCAGTCCATGCCCTGCTGCAACGGTCTGGCGTGGTGCTGAGACCAAGAGGCTGTAACGTCGGAACCCATTCACGACACAAGAAGTAACCCTTCACCCTTACCCCCGCCACGATGTCGAATTTGTGCATTATCCCTGCCGCTGCGGTGGCAGACCACGACCTGTCTGATACACAGGTGCGGGTGTTGTGTGCCATTGGCACCTTCACGAATCGGTTGGGTGCGAATGCGTGGCCCAGCGTCAAAACGTTGGCCGCTGGCTCTAACCTCTCCGAACGCACAGTCCAACGCTGCATCCCTGCCCTGATCGATCGGGGCTACCTTCGCATGGAAACCCGAACGGGCCGCACGAATCTGTACGAAATCGTGCTGGATCGGGCACCAGAAGGGGTGACTCCCGTGTCACTGGGGGGTGACACTGCTGACGGGGGAGGGGTGACTGCTGTGTCACCCAAACGGTATAAGTTAACGGTAAACACAACGAAATCACCGAAGGTGGTGTCTACCCAACATCCTGCGCTGTCCGATCTGACCCACGCGATTTGGGCGGTGTACCCTCCACGGCTGACCCCGCACCTCTTCGTGCCATCCCGTGCCGCCATTGCCACCCTCCTCGCGGCGGGGGTGTCTCCCGACAACCTGTATCGTGCCGCGCAACGGTATGCCGAATCCGTCCTTCGTGAAAGGACAGAACCCAAGTTCGTCAAATCCCTGCACGGGTTCTTTACCGACGACTACTGGCGAGGGTATGACATCACCCTCGTCGAAGGCCGCACCCGCGAGGAATGGGCACGGTCTGGGCAGGATGTGGCCGAGTTTGATCGGCTGGCGGTGTCTGTATGAGCCGTTCTACCATCTTCATTGGGGTAGCGTCATACAAAGACCCGCTGCTGGCACATACGGTCCTTCATGCGCTGGAACAAGCGAAGGATAAGTCGCGCATCCGATTCGGCGTGGTCGATCAATGCGAGCCGTCCTCCCAATGGGGGCGCATGGACCCTGCGGTGTCGCGGCAGATTCACTATCTCTGGGTTGACCCACTTCGGGCGCGGGGCACCTGCTTCGCACGGGCGCTGACGCATACGTTGTACCACGGCGAGACAATCTATCTCCAGATCGACGCGCATATGCACTTCCCGCTGCACTGGGATCAGTGGGTAGAGGATGTGCTGTTTGATCGCATGGCCATCACGCCACGCTGCGTGGTGTCATCCTATCCGCCGTCGATGGTAAAGGACGCTCGTGGGGAGTGGACGATTGAAGGGCATCCGCCACAGACCGTGGTTACACATCGCGTGAACGAAAACGCGGCGTTCGGCGGACGCGGCATCTACCTCGACTTTGGGGCGTGGACGCACCACGGACGAACGGAGCCAATTCGTGGGCATCATGTTGCCGGAGGCATGATGATTGCGCCGGGGTCCTTCATTGAGCAGTTCCCCTACGACCCGCAACTGTACTATCTGGGAGAGGAGCAGATGCTTGCGCTCCGCCTGTACACACACGGGTGGACTATCTGGCATCCCGTGGATAACCCGATTGGGCATCGCTACAACGATCACCAGAATCCTGAGATTCGCCCCGTGCATTGGTCCGATGACCCGAACGGGGAACGTCCGATCAGTCATTTGGTGTGGGAGAACCGATCCTACACGCGGCAACGCTATCTGGTGGGGCTTCAGGGGTACGGGGGAGTGTATGGGCTGGGGTCCATCCGCACGGTACAAGATTTCGCCACCGAGTTTGGCGTTGACTATCTTCGGCGCTCGATCAATTACGACATTGCTCGGTCACTTCCAGCAGAGGAACGTTAATGCCACACACCATTTCTCTCCAGTCTGACAGGCGGGGGTCATCTGTATGAGCCAGATCGGGTTGGACCTCAAAGAACGGGGCATGGAGCAAGCCAAATCCGCCCATGACGTGCAGACGTGGAAGCAGCAGTTTACGACTGCCGTGCATGCCTTGGCCGTGACGGGGCGCAGGTTTACGTCGGAGGATGTTATCGACGTGGTGGGGTTGCCACGAACCGATGGCACGATGAACGCCAACAACGCCGTGGGCGCGATGATGAACGCTATGGCGCGTCGCAAGGTGATCGTGAAAACGTCGATGCGGAGACAGTCGGCTCGTGCCTCCTCGCATGGACGAGAGATTGCCGTCTGGTCTGCCTACGCCGAGGTGGCCCATGTTGCGTGAGATGCCCTCATGGCTAGAGCTGCTGCTTACGATTGAAGCGGTCGTCCTCGTGACGGTTGTGGCCCTTGCCGCCCCGATTGCGGTGGTGATGCTGATGCATAGCGTATACAAAACACTCAAGAGGAACCGATGAGCCACAACATCAGCTTGCCCACCCACCGCTACGTCTACGTTGTCCCGAGCTTCGTCCTGCGCGACCCGCTGCGGACGGCGCTGATCCCTGCGATGTGGGTGGGAGTGAGTGTCACACCGGGTCGGGCGCTGGGCTGTCATGTCCTGCTCGAGAACGGGGCGCTGGTGGTGGATGTCCCGCTTCATGCGCTGAGAAGCCAGATGGTGACGTACGAACCGATCCCTTTGCCAGAGTTAGTGTCATGGGATTGCTTTGGGTGGCATGCCGAAGCATGGCAACCGGAAGCTATCTCTGGCCTGTCCTGTGCGATGTTGAGTGAGAATCACAAGGATGTGATCGGGAGGGGAACGATGTGGTTTGCTATTGACCATATGGGCGACGGATACTCGATGGCACCGGAGCAGCACAAGCACTTGTGGATCGTGGAGCGAGAGCGGGATCGGGCGTTGATGCTGCTCCCGCAAGACCGCGTGTTGATCGAAGACAGCAGCTTCACCCACATCGACGGCATCCCGCCGATCAAGCGGCAGTCCGTCATCTGGTACGCTGAGTGAACTCGCTCGACGCGCACGGCCTGTTGAAGTCTGCCCTACTCCGTGGAGGGCATCAGGCAAAGAAAACGGGGAAGTCGATTGCTTTCCGCTGTGTACGGCACAACGACAGCACCTCGTCGGCGTGGCTGGGCGATCATGCGTGGGGATGCTCGGCCTGTGGCTTTACCGAACCGCTGGCGACACTGGCTGATGTGTTGGGCGTCACCCTGCCTGACGACGCCAAATCAGCCAGTGGGCTGACGTTGCAGGAGTACGCCGAGAGAAAAGGGCTGGCACTGGCAGGGCTGGCGAAGGCTGGTGTCGTCGAACGGGTGGGGAAGTACGGGGACGCCATCGTGTGTATGCCCTACCGCCGTGCTGATGGCACCCTCATCCGTACCAAGTGCCGTACCCGTAAGGGCACGTTCTGGGATCGGGACGGGGAAGGGACGCCGTTGTATGGGCAGGATGTGTTAGCCGCTGCCCCTGCTGGCCCTGTGCTGGTCGTGGAGGGTGAATCAGACTGCCATGCAGGGTGGCAGCGGGGGGTGACGGTGGTGGGCTTGCCAGGGGCTTCGCAGTGGAAGGGGGAGTATGCCAGCCTCTTGTCGGGCCGTGAGGTGATCGTGTGGCAGGAGCCTGACGAGGGGGGCGCGACCATGGTGGCGGCGATCTCTCCCTCGCTGCCGAAAGCCCGTATCCTGCGGGATGTGAAGCACCACGGGCAGCCCATGAAAGACCTGTGCGACTTGCACCAGTCAGTGCAGGCACACGGGGATGACTGGGCAACGGTGTGGCAGGGCATCCTTGGCACCACCACACCCATCGGCGCAGAGCCGCCAGCCGTGGCGTTTGATAGCATCACGGGCGACACGTTGGATCAGATGTTGACCGAGAAACTCCTTCCAGTCGATGCGGTGCCAACGCCGTTGGACCAATGGAACCGTGTGTGTGGCTCCAGCGGTGGTGGGGTGGGGTTGGCGAAGTCATGGCTTGTCACCATCGGGGCCAACACGGGCACGGGCAAGAGTCTGGTCGGCATTAACCTCGCCGCTCGTGCCATCGAACACGGCGAGACAGTGACGTTTGTCAGCCTAGAGATGGGGCGGAGCGAACTCGCTACACGCCTGCTGTCGGTGGTCAGCAACGAGAGTGTGGTGCTGCTAGAGCAGGGGCCGATGTTCGATCAAGCGGTGTACGGACGAGCGGCACGGATGCTGAACGAAACCCGTGAGAGAACGGGCGGTCATGTGCTCGTCAACCGCCGTCCGCTGTCGAAGATGTCTGATGTGTCGGCCTGCATTAAGCATCACGCCGAGGTCAGTGGGTCCAAGTACTTCATCATGGACTACATCCAACTCGCCAGCGTCAGCAACATGAATAACATCCACGACCGCATCGAAGCCGTCTCGCATGAGTTACGGGAGTTGGCACAGACGCTGAACGTCCGCATGGTGACGCTCTCGCAGTTCAATCGACAGACCAGTGCGAACCGAGCAGAGCGGCCAATCAGTCAGGGCTTGATGGGTGGTAGTGCCATTGAGAATGACTCACACCAAGTACTGCTGTTCGATCACTCCCGCTTCACCCGCAGCGGGAACCTTGCCGATACATGGTTGATCGTAGACAAGAACCGCATTGGTGGGTCATGTGACATCCCAGTCCAGTGGGACTTCCGTACCCTACGGTTGACACAGCGGACACCGAGTATCAAGGAGCAGGAAGAAAAGCATGGTCCGATGATTCCCAAGTGGAAGGAGCGGAATTGATCCTCACATTTACCGTCCCGTGGGCTGCCCTCTGCTCTGACAACCGCAAGTTTAAGTACCGCTACATCCTGTCCGACCAGTACCGTGAAGCCAAACTGGTGATCGGCACCCTTGCCAAGAAATCTGCAAAAATCTTTGGCTGGCCTCTTGTTGACGTTGACTTGGGGTTGTACGTTCTGGTCCGAGAGCCTGACCGCCGCCGCCGTGATCTTAACTTCTCGAAGAACTTGAAGGACGGGATCACGGATGTCGGCGGGGTCTGGGTCGATGATCGGCAGGTCCGAGACGAGCGGTGGAAGTTTGAGCCTGCCGAGAAAGGGAAGGAGGCAGGGGCCGTCATCACTATCTGGAGGTTAGATGCCGTGGACGTTCTGGGGGATGGTGCTGGTGTTGCTAGTCCTACTCGGACACGGCGCGTGGCACGACGCAAGAAAACAAAAGGCCCGTGAGACACGAGACACCCAAGACAAGTAGGTGGGACGCAAATGATGACGGTTCTTACGCTAACCTACAAACGACGAGCGCTATTGGAAGAAGCGATCTATTCGTTTCTTCTTCAGGGAAACCCAGACAGCGAGATGTTGGTTATCAACGATTGCCCAGACGTGTGGTATGATTTCTACCATCCTCGGGTTCGCATTTACAACTTGAGCGAGCGTTTTAGTTCGCTGGGGAAGAAGCTGGAGTACGGGTTCAGCGAGTGCCGATACCCGTACATCTATCGGCTAGATGATGACGACCTCCTTGCGCCGAATGCGCTGCATCGTGTTGCACAGGTAATAGCCGAACATCCGGGGTTCGACATCTACCGCCATACGCAGAGTTACTTCTTCGATAACTGTGTCTACAAAAACCTGTCCTCTCCGAACGTCAACGCTGGGAACGTGTATAGCGCCGACTTTGTTCGGCGCATCCCTTTCCCTGATCGCAACTTTGCCGAAGATGAGATCATCACGTTCCGCTCTGGAGGATCGGTGTACGAGATGGGCGGTGCGCCTACGATGTGCTACCGCTGGGGCATGGGATGCTATCACGTTTCCAGTCTTGGCGACGTACCCCTTGACGTGAGTTACGAGTTTGCCGATGCAATGGGCGATCCCGATGTTGGCTATGTCAAATTATTTCCGCAGTTTCGGCAAGATTACTGGAAGATGCTACCCACACCAGAGGAGAATACGCCATGAGTTACGATGACTGGGACATCCAGACCGAAGATGATGGGCTAGACTACGAGCGAGCGTATGATGCCGCCGTTCTTCGTCACGCCAAGGCACAGTGGCAAGAAGACCGAGACACGGGGGAGCAGTTGGACCCGCTGCCCGAGTTCGGTGCAGACGAAGAGGAGGAGGCATGACCAAAAAGGATGTGGTTGATGTGCTACGCGAGTTTGGAAGCGAGGACATGGCAGACGAAGTGATACGGCTGCGCGAACAACTTGCCGCGATTGACACCCTGCACAAGCAGTGGGCAATCAAGTTTCTCAAGGGGTACGAGCGGTCAAAGGGCGTCGAACGGCTAGTTGATGCCATCGGCAAAACCCTGCACCCGCAGGAGGAGGCATGACGATCCCCGTTATGTACCTGTGGCCGCTGGGGTGCCTCGCGATGATCGGGCTGGTTCATGCCGTGTTCGCCATCGAAGAGGTAGTACACCAAATCATGCAACGATTCCGATGACTCCCGCTCAACTCCGCAAGCACGTCCGCACCCTCGCGCAACACGCCGAAACGATTGCCGTCCGATGTCGTGCCGTCGAAGAAGCACTGACCAAGGGCGAGATGTTCGGAGTGCCCGTGTCAGAAAAGAAGATCGACGCGAATATCAAAGACATCGAAACACGATTCACCCAAGCCGCCGCCTTAATCGGGATCAAGCCATGAGCGCCAGACTGTACCTGACCCACAACGACCGCTATCGTGTTCGCTTGTCTGACAACTCCACCGTCTCGTGCCGCTGGGATGACAGCACCCTGCGGTTCGTGGTCAAAGGGCTGCGGGGGAATCGGATCATTGTCACCGACTCCATCCGCGATGTCTCGCCCATGACACCGAGAGGGAAGACGATTGAATGGACCTCCCTCGGCCACTGCTTCCGCGACATGCACAAGGGAAAGTCGCCAAAGGACCGGAAAGAACGCTGGGACAGTGGCTCTGCCTCCCCTCCGCCGTGGGAGCATCCCTACAAGCGGTAAGACGAAGCCCCCGTCGCTAGGAAAGCTACGGGGGCTTCGTGTTGCGGTGTTGTCTCTACATGGCGGCGACGGCACTCCACACGGCGATCAGTCCACCCTTGGCCCGTAACTCCACCGCCTTCGCCGACGGGCTTCGTCGTGTTGCGCCCCACTGGATGTGTGGACGGTCAGAGAAACTCTCGTCGTTGATCGACCAGTTACTGTTCCAGTCGCCGCCCCATACCAGCCCATGCCGTCTGGCGCTGGTGCCCAGCACGTTCCAGAAGTGCGGACCGACGTGCCACTTCCTCCTCGCGCAGATGATGTCCACGGCCAAGCCATAGCCATGCCATGTATCGTCGGCGCTCTGCGAGTGGGTGACTACGCCACGGCCATCGTCGTAAGTCCGGCCAAACCCGTACAGAAACGCTTGCCGCTCTTCCGTCCGCATCGTCTCAAAGACTTGCGGCGTATACCCCCATGCCGTCATGTCGGCGACCACCCGCTCAACCGCTTCCCGAAAGAACGGGGCCAAGAGGGTGATGTCAGACTGCACCGGCACTTCAGCAGGGGCAGCAGGCAGCTTACTCACTTCTCGATCCTCCCTTCCATCCGACTGACCCGATCGCTGATGTCACGGGTCAGGGTGTAGATGTCGCGGATGTCATCTCGCATGCCCTTGACGTCACGTTCGACGACCTTGACCGTCACCCGCATCATGCCCCATGACACCGCGATACCGATAATGCCTGACACCAGCGGCACCGCCATCGTCCACGCAGGATTGGTCTGCGCAAAGGCCGTTCCAGCCGCCGAGGCAGCACCGATCATCAAGGCCGTACTGGTTTCAACGGTCATGGGTTACTCTTTCGGAGGATTACCATTGGCTAGTACTCGTCGCTGCCAAAGAATTTACTAAGTACGGATTGAATGGTTGATGGCGTTGCTGCCACTCCCCCCCGCACTGATCGCTGCATCAACGGGATGCGATCCCCTGCCATCTCGGCAATTTTTGGCGCTTGATACGCGGCTTTACTTGGAATAAACGGGATCGGAAGGCGACCCCCTTTCGGCAGCGGAATCCCCGCAACTTTATTTGCTTCACGAAGGTATCCGTAGGCTCCTTCGGCAATGGCCTTCTTTTCGGCGTCAGTGGCAGTTTTAAGCGCAGCCGTCAATGTCTCCTTGCCAAGTTTCTTTGCTTCGGCAAACGTGCCTGCCCCACCACCAGCCGCAAATCGTGTTGCCTCTGCCCCACGCTCAATCGCCCTCCCCACTTGCCTTCCACCACTGGAAACTTTAAGCACTTCTGAGTATGGGATAGACGCAGACGCTTCGTCCATTGCTGACCGCAACAGCTCACGCACATTCTTCATGGCCTCCCGGTCTACGGTATACTTGTCCCCAAACGATTTTTTGCCAACAAGTTTATACACTCGGTCAAGGACAGCGGGGTGAGTGGGAGAGAGTTTGCGAAGGGCTGGGTTTGTACGTTGGATTATTCTAATACCGCGAATAATGGTTGGATCGTCAAGTGCTTCTTTGACTAATGGTGTGAGCGGCAGCGGTGCTTGACTCTCCCACTGTGCATACAATGGCGCTTCGGCCTCTCGCGTAGCGGCACGTTGCGTGTTTGCTTGTGCAATGCGTGTTGGCGTCCCGAAAGAGCGAGCAATGGCCCCTAATGGCTCTCCAATCAAGACCCCAGCACCAGCTTCCAGCGCGGAACCCAACGCCGCTCGCGTTGCAATGCCTGCGGCGTCATCATCGTTCACAAACCCCTGCTCTGCCCCACGAAGACCGCCCACGACCCCTGAATACAGCGCACGGGCGGGGAGAGTCGCCTGCCCGAAGGGGAGCATATAGGGCATAACCGCGCTTGCGACGGCAGGGGGCGACAACGGCCCGGCTAAGACGGGACTCCGTTCAGCGGCACGTCGAACGCCTTCACGGAATTGCTGTGCGCCCTCTTTCGTGCTAACGCCCGGCGTCAAGGCTCCCACCGCAGTAGCCGCGCCGGAGAAGTTTGACAGGCCAGCATACATTACATCTTCTATTGTCTCTGCCACTTGCCGCCCAAACGCCAGAGCTTTCTCTGCTGGACGAGCTGGCGCAGCCGGAGCCTGTGTAGACTCAAACGTTTTTCTCACCGCCTTGTCATACAACTGACGCATCTCGTCGCGTTCAGTGTCGTCTGTTGATTCGGCTAATGCGGTTTTGTAAAGCGTTGCAAGGTCTTCGTACTCTTTCGCTTTATCCTTTGGTGGTTGCGGCATCTCTTATTCCCCCCCTAGTTTGCGAAGGCGATCTTTAGCATTCCCTGCGGGGTCCGTAGGAGTGCGAACAGAACCCACGGCCTGTCGCTCTGCTTCGTTTATGTCTCCACCATAAAACTGGTCTACATACGGAGCCATAAATCCAGCCCGACGTTCTTGGACACGGCTAATAACCTCGCTTGGCGAGCCAGCAGCAATGCCGCTAAGAAACTTCGCCATCTGTGTCCGGTAGTTGGACGGGCGACCAACGGTTGCTGTTTCGCCTTCTGCAAACCCGTCAATGTTTCGCATATACTCCGCGAACTCTGGATTGGCTGTAGCAAGTTCATTGTACGCACCGCTGCTGAGAATCTTGGCAAACGGCGTTTTTTCATTGCCAAAGTCCGTAGACAATTTGCGCAAAATTTGCTGGGCTACGGTAATTTTGTATTCTCCTGATCGAACTTTTTCCTCAAAGTCTATCATCCGCTTGTTGGCATTCACCATCAAATTAGTGCCAGCCTTTCTTTGCGCGTCCCCTTCTCTAAGGGTTGATCCGGCCCGCTGATTAGCCCGCAGAATTGCCAGCCGCTGCCGCTGTTCTTCCGTCATCGGCTTTTCTGAGAACCCAAGTTCAAGCGGATTATCCCCGCTTTTTGCCGCTGCAATCGCTTGAGCAGCGGATATAGGTTTCCCGCGCTGGTCTACAAAAGCCGCAGCATAGGCGTCTGCCAAGTCCTTTTCACCTTGCTCTTTGGCTTTGCGCTCACCGGCTTTCCCTTGTGCCTCAATCGTCGCATCTACTCTCTTCTTGGCTTCGTAGTCTGCCAACGTCCGAGCGGCAACCTGCGCTGCCGACTCTGGCGCATTAAACCGCACCTTCTGCCCACCCGGCAGAGTCACCGACGCCGCAATCGCATCCTGTGCGGCACGAGCCTGCTGCCCTCGACCAAGCACCTCGGTCATATTGGTGGTCCTGCTGTCTAACGCCAACGGGTCCGCATTCAAGCCGCGAAAAAAAGACGGCTGCGTCGGATCCACTTTAAAGTCACGATTCAAAACAGCCGACAGCGCCCCAGAAGCACCGGCTGATGGGCGCGGGGCGGTTGACGGCATGGTCATCGGCGACAAGCTAGCCCGTGTCGTTGACGGCATCTCCAGCGGCGGCAGGATAGATCGTGCCGCTGGGTCTATCGTATCGTCTGCGGGTGGCGCAACACGATAGTTCAACTGCATCAGCAACCGTGCTTCGTCCATTGCCGCCGCATCCGCCATCCGCTTCTTCTCGGCTGCAACCACATCACGTTGCTGCAACCCTTCTGCGACGCCTGTGACCGCGCCCAGTGCTGCTCTGAGCGCGGTGCCGCCAAATCCTCGTCGTGCCATATGGATGTCTCCGTGTATTAGAAGGCGTTGGTTGCAGACACCCAGCTTGCGCCATTCCACACCAAGCGTTGGTTGTTTTCATAGATCGTGTAGCCGGGGTACACGTTGGAAACCGTGCCTCCCGATGGCGTGGTCGCGTTCGCCGTGCTTGGCGGCGTTGACGCCACATACCACTGCCCGCTGCGGTAAACCAGATACCCAGAACCGCCCACATTTGAGTTGGGCGCATACTGCCCCTCAAACGTGGCCCCGAATGAAGGAGTGGCCCAGCTTGGGGCCAGTGACTCTGTTGCGGTCCTCGGAGTCGTGGTGGTGTTTGACCCCGTGGTGGTCGTCGTGTTTGACCCTGTGGTGGTCGTGGTTGTGTTTTGCCCTGTGGTGGTCGTCGTGTTCGATCTTGTGGTGGTCGGCTGGCGATTCCGTTCGTCCTGCGTGGTCGTCGTTGTGACGCCCGTATCTCGTGTCGTGGTCGTCGGGTTCCCGCCCCCACTCTGCGTCGTGGGGGTTCCGCCCGACGGCGTAGTTCCCTTCCCTAACAGTGCAGCCACCTGCTCTGCCGTCAGCCCACTCAATGCCGAGGACAACCGGAGCAACAGATCACTCCGCGCCATCTGTCCCTGCACGGTTTCCGTTGATCCACGAGTGAGTCCGCCTTGAGCATTCACGTCATACACATAGCCAGACGCTTCGGTGAGGCCCAACTGGCGACGGAGTTGTGTCTCCAGATCGGACTGCCGTGCTGCTTCTGTCTGGGGCCCCGTAGCGCCAGCCACGACCAACGCCCCGTTGGCGTCTACCGTGTACTGCTTGCCCGTGATCTGCGACATGATCTGGGCGTTCTGGAGGTTCTGTTGCAGGCGGTCCAGCGTCGCTGTTCCACCCAACGTCCCCGTCAATCCTGCGCGCTGCAACTCTGCCGCCAACGTCCCAGTCGCCGCACCGCCAGCCCCAGTTTTTGGCGTGATTGCGCCGGTCTGAGCGTTGACATCGTACTGCTGACCCGTGATCTGCGACAACTGCGCGGCTCGCGCATAGGCGTTTTGCAGGGCATCCTGCGTAAGCGCTTGTGCCTCGCCCGTGCCGTACAGTCCGGTAACGCCTGCCGCTTGCAGCTTGAGCGCCTCTGCGGCTCGCGTGTCTGTTGAGGTTTTGACAGGGTTGCCCGCTGCATCACGGAGCGGGGTGACATTGCCCGTCGTGTCCACCGTGTACTGGATTCCCGATTGCTGAGACAACCGCTCCGCGTTCTGGAACGCCAACTGCCGCTCTTGCGTAGCGATTTGCCGCGACTGAAGCGTCTGAGCCGTAGGCCCTGTCCCTTGGACAAGGCGACCCGATGCATCAACCGTCAGGCCCTGTCCGGTTGCTTCCATCAACCCAAGCTGACGACGGAGGGTTAACTCTTCCCCTTGCAGTTTTTGCGCTTCTGCGGACTGCGTAAAGTCAGAGGTGCGGATGATGTTCCCCTGCGTATCCGTCAGCGGGACCACATTGTTTTGGGCATTGACCGTATACTGAACGCCAGACTGCTGCGACATTTGCTGCGCTTGCTGGAACAGCAACTGGCGCTGCTGGAACGTCTGCTGCTGCCCCGCCAACGTTCTGCTGGCACTCGCGCCCTCGCCCAACTGTCCGGTCAGGCCAGCCCGTTCGACTTCCTGCGACCCGAGCAACCGCTGCAAGTCCAGCGACAATCCGCCCGTCTGTCCAAGCGCAGCCAAGTCAAACTGGCGAGCGGCTTGCGAGGCGGCTTCTTCTGCCTGTGCCGATTGGAAGGCTTCCTGCCCACCCTGTTCAAACTGCTGCTGCTTAAACTGGGCAGACCGGAGCTGGTTCTCAAACGTGCCCGCTTGTGCTGCACGGTTAGCCTCAAACTGCGCTAAGTCTTGTGACCCCGCCAGTTCCGCCAGACCCTGCCCCGACTGCATGAGTTGGGCACGGTCCTGCGCCTGCGTGTCCGCCGCTTGCTGCAACAACTGGGCGTCGAGCGACGACAAGGCACGGGCCTGCTGCCCTGCCAAGTCACCCATCCGCCCACCGCCAATGCTCGACGCGGACAATCCACGGCGGGCAAGGTCTTCATTCAACGCCTTCTGCTGCGCGGAGTATTCCGACTGGAGGTTCGCCGCCTGCGCGCCACGGATTTGCTTGAACGATTCCGTGTCATAGCGGGACGGAGCCTGCCCAAACTCGGTCAACCGCTGCTGCAACTGGCCTCGTAACTGCTGCCCCTGCTGACTCCCGCCGTACTGCCCAAAGGCGGTCGCCGTAGGGCTGGTTGGAGCCGCAGGACGGGCGAGGCCCTGTTCCTGCATCTTGGCAAAGGTCTGAGCGGGCTGCTGAGTCGTGCGTTGGGCCTGCGCCTTACCACCATAGACCGTAGGATCGCCGCCAGCGGTGCTGTTGGTCGTGCCCATCATTTCCTTGTATCCGGGCAGCGAGCCAAAGGCCGTGTTAAACGTAGCCATGGTTATCCTCCGTAGGACGGGCGCGACTGCTGTATCTGCGTGAACATTGGCATCAGCAACTCAGCAATACGGCGACGACGTTCTTCTTCCATCTTCTCCTGACTTTGTTCTTGCTCAAGCCGCATCCGATTCGTTTCCGCGTTCATGTAGGCCGCGTCCGCTGCCGCGTTTGCTGCTGCGTCGGGGAGCCTAGACTGAATGCCTTGACCAGCCAGAGCAATCAAGTCCTTGTTCTCCTTGGCAAACTTGCCAGCCTGAGCAAAACGACCCATCGGCTTATCGGCTACCTGCGAGGCAAGACGGGGCATTGCGCCCATTTGAGGGGCAGGGATGTTGGGCAATGGCGCTCCGGTCGTCTGCGTGAGTCGCCGCATCTTCGCCATGTCCATTGCTGGCAAATCAGCCATTGCACTCGACGGGACAGGGGCGGCACTGCCAAGCGGCATCCCGATGCCGTAGCCACCGACGTTGCCCGTGTATGCGGCAGTCGGCGCAGCGCCAGCGGCAGCACCTGCCCCGCCTACCCCGCCTGCCATCGTCGGCTGGAAGCTGCCCATTGCGCCGTAGGACGACGGACCACCAGCGGTTAAGCCAACTTGCGGAGCGCCCGTCAACTTATCCAACGGGCTGGCGGTAAACATCTTGGCAAGGCCACCCTGTGCCGCCTGCCCCAGCTTGGCTCCACCGTAGCCACTCAGGCCACCCATGACCGCGCCACCTTTGTCAAAGCCCTTGAAGTATCCCTTGCCTTCCGTGTCGCCGCCCATCGCTGCGCCAAGGGCTGCGCCAACTAGCGGGCCAACACCGGGGATAAAGCCTGCGGCAATCGGGGCCAGCGTCTTGATGTACTTCTTGTTCCGATCATAGATACCCGCCACTCCACCACGCTTACGAGCCATCGTTACTCCGTGGCCTCAGAGGCCGGTTCAGTGGACGGCAGTTCCACGGTCGGGAACGCCAACTGCACATACACACCAGCAAAGACATCATACCGCCACCCCTGCTCGGGGGAGAGGTCTGGGGCCGCATCAAGGGCGACCTGTGCAACGTGTTCCATCTCCTGCTGAAATCTAGCAGCAAACCGCTGGGAGATTGACACGATGGCCTCGTCCGCAGGGCGGGTGTCGAGGACGGTGGGGGTGGTCACTTGTTATCTCCTGTCCGCGAGGCGGCGGCGTTGTCTACCAGATTTGGATACGGTCGTCCAGCCGCCTTGGCTCGGGCCTTGGCTCGCGCCTTCTGACTCGCGGTGAGGGTGGTGGGCTTGTCCCCCTTTGGGGCAGCCTTCTTCCAGAACGCCACCTTTCGTTTTGATCCCATCATAGCACCCGACTCCATGACCCACCGGTGAAAATGTACATGAACAACGTGTCCGTCCCGACGTACACACTCCCCTCGGTGGCCGTCGCTGGTCGCAACGCCAACGTGCCCGACTGGATATGGATCGACGTATCTGCGTCATGCGCGTTAAAGGCCGCACCCGCAAGGTTGTCGTTCGTCCGCACGATGTTCGCGTCGATCAGGCCCGTGCCAATGTTGACAGGGGCCGTGAACGTCTTGATCGTGTGCAAGGGCAGGGTGACGGCCATTACAGAGCAACTCGCGCCTGAAGGTCAGTAGCAATCTGGGCAAACGGAGCGGCCCAGTCGCCGTAGGTCTGCTGTCGATACAACGTCACCGTGTCATACCACGGCGTGCTCTGCCCCGGCAACGCCCACATATAATAGGGCAGCACGGGCACAACGATCCATGTCTCAACGCCTAACGCCGCTGCACAGTGGCCAATAGACGTATCGCTGGTAATGACTAAATCTAGCCCTGCCAAGATGCTGGCCGTCGCGGTCCAGTCCGTCATCTCCCCACGCAAGTCCGTGAACGGCACGTCGAGCAAGTCGGTATCCCGCTGCAAGCTGTAGCAGTTGACGTTTGGGATGTCCGCCAAGGCCAGCATCAGCGACGGGTCAAACTTGCGGTGCTGCTCATGCTCAAACTGGGGATTGCCTGCCCACCGCAGCCCGACATTAAACCCCTTGGGGAAGGTCCGTGGCGTCGCGTGGAGGTATGGCGCACCGCTCAGGTCCTCGTATTCCATCTTGAGGACATAGGCGGCACTCATCGCAGGCACCCAATAGTCGTGCGGGGGGAGGGGGTCCCCTTCGGCCACCACTGCATCCACCCCGTCAATGGTACGGATTAGGTCTAGTAGCTTGGCATCACCCACCACCACCACCCGCCCATACTGCGCCAGTGTTGTGGCAAAACGGGCGTTGACGATCTGATCGCCCAACCCTCCTTCCAGCCGCAGCAGGATGGTAGGGTTTGGGCCACGCCAGATCGGGGCAGGCGTCTGGAGCGGGGGCGACCCGAACACGTTCAGGATGCGGCCCGCACTCAGCTTGTCCATGCCTGCCCGTAGATGGCCGTGACGCAGATCATGCCAGCCGAGATTAAAGACGGCCCGAGGATCGTCCTGCGGCTGCTCACGCAGAATCCGCTCCGACCAGTCGGCCTCGCCCTCAATCGCCAGCTTCAGCGCCATGTCCAACGGGTGTAGTTCAGACATCAGCAAACATCGGTGCAGGCGGGACAGGCGGAACGGGCGTGTTCTCAGTCGGCGGCGGCGACGGGAAGCCTACGTCCCAGATGGCGTCGCCTAGCCCCTGCGTGACGGTATCCGTTACCGTCTGCACATAGGGAGGCCACTGTGCTTGGATGCTGGCTGGCAACGCCGCGTACTCTGGGGATGCCATGAACGTCGCGGCAAAGGCGAGTCGGTTGGCTTTGTCCTGCTCAACTTCACCCTGTTTCTCGGCATCTTGCGCGGACAGTTCGGCCTGCGTTTTCTCCCGCTTGACAAACGTGCAGATCACCTTGCGTGGCTGGATGTCACACTGCACGTCCATGACTTCCGTGCGGTCTGAGAAAGAATCTGGACGGATGCACTCGGCATAGTACCAGCCCAAGTCCAGCAACGCAAAGTCCGACAACGCCTCAAGGGCTGGCGAGAGCGGGAGCGGGCCTTCCGTAACCGTGTTGTTGGCAACAAGACAGTAGAGTTTCATAAAAGTTCCTATGAACGAATAGCAAATGAAGAATTTCCACTTGCGGAAAATCCTGTGGACAGCCAGTTGGTGGCCGTGCCAACCTGCACGGGGCTTGATCTATTGGCGGTGGTTCCTGACCCTAATTCGCCGTTCCCGTTATATCCCCACGACCAAAGAGTCCCATTGGTTTTGATAGCTAGGGTAAAAAACCGCCCACAGGCTACGGTTGCCCACGTTGTTAACGCACCAACTTGCACAGGACTTGATCTGCTTGCTGTATCTCCTAGCCCCAACGGTCCGTTAGAATTGTACCCCCATGCCCATAACGTGCCATCAGTTTTTACGGCAACGCTAAACGCATTTCCAGCCGCGACCCGTGACCATGTAGTCAATGCGCCAACTTGTACGGGAGAAGAGTATCCCCATCGGCTTGTATTAGGAGCAAAGTATGTCCACGTTACATAGGCTGCATCGCAAATTGTAAACGTGGGATCATACCCTTGAATCGCACCTGCGGTATTAGAATAATAGTCTGTGGGGTAAGCTGCGCAAAAATCAGTTGTTGTTGAAGGAGCGTAAAAAGCCGGGTTGGTCAAGTCTGCGCCTTGCCCGCACTCCCCAGTCCTGTGGTCGCCCCACGCATACAAGGCACCGCTTGTTGTAATCGCAAGTGAGTGCAAATACCCACTGGCCACTCTGCTCCAGTTTGTCGCCGCGCCAATTTGCACGGGTGAGGATTTATCAAGGCCCGGAGGGCCGCCAGAAGGAGTGCTAACGGTATAATCAAACGAATTGACAGAATCGGCCCCGTTGTGGGCAGTCCCCCACCCCCACGCCCAGAGTGTTCCGTCAGTTTTAATGGCTATTGCTTTAGTGAAACCAGCAGGCCCAACCCCTCCAGAGGCCCATGTGGTTAATGCACCAACTTGAACAGGGCTAGAATAGCCTGTAGTGTTTCCAAGCCCAAGAGACCCATAAACCCCACCTCCCCATGCCCACAACGTACCGTCAGTTTTAATAGCGTGTGTTGTGTCTCCTTTGGGGAATACCGTAGTCCACGTTGTTAATGCTCCAACTTGTACGGGGCTGCTACGGTTTACGGTGTCGTTTAGGCCAAGATTCCCATTACCATTGTACCCCCATGACCACAACGTCCCGTCAGTTTTAACGGCAACGCTGTGGTCAGACCCAGAGCCAATCTTTGACCATGCGGTTAACGCACCAACTTGAACAGGGCTAGAACGGCTAGTAGTGTTTCCTTGCCCTAACTGCCCAACACTATTATTCCCCCACGCATACAACCCAGCGCCAGTGGCCGCTAACTGAGTAACCCAGCCAAACCCCCGTGCGGCTATTGCGCCAAACGTTGAAAGAACAGGCATCGTCGTTGTCTCCTTACACGGTTATCGCGGTTACGCAAACTTCGTTTGAGACGCCAGCACCGTGTACGTCGGCGTGGCGGCGGTTTTGATAATCACATAAGTGTAGATGTCGATGCTACTCGCATTGCCAGCGGTCGGTGCCGTGCCACCCTGCCACTTGGGCGTCACGCTGCTGCCGTCGATCTGGTGGGCGCTGGCGTAGTACGCCGTCGTGCCCTGCGTGACCATGAAGGTCAACGTGATCGACTGCCCAACAGCCATCATACTTGCCAACGTCGTGCCGCTGCTGCCACGAAAGTTTGGCGTCCAGTTGGCGGTTGCGTTGCTGGTGTAGAACAGCACCGCTTGTGTCAGCGCATCGTAGTTAATGACGCCCGTTGCCGCCGTTGCACTGACCGTGGCCTTTTCCAGCACCTGTTGAATCGTGGTCGTGCCTGCCACCGTCAACGCCGTCAGCGATCCCACGCTGGTTAGACTTGATCCCGTCACGCCACTGGCGAGCGTTGCGCCGGTCAACGTGCCAGCCGCTGCCGTCACCGTGATGTTCGCTGTGCCATCGAAGTTAGTACCGTTGATGGCCCGTGCCGTTTGCAACGCCGTTGCCGTCGCCGCATTGCCCGTAGTTGAGCCACTGCTGCCAGTCACGCTGCCTACAATAGCCGCTGTCACGGTCAGCGTGGCAAGCGTCCCGACGCTGGTAAGACTTGAGGCCGTCACGCCGCTGGCCAACGTCGCGCCCGTCAACGTGCCAGCCGCTGCCGTCACCGTGATGTTCGCCGTGCCGTCAAAGCTGGTGCCGTTAATCGTGCGGGCCGTTTGCAACGCCGTCGCCGTCGCCACGTTGCCCGACTCGTTCGCCAGCGCCACCCATGCGCTGCTATGCGCTTGGAACATCTTGCCGTCAGCATGGCTGTGAGCAATCGCGCCGTGATAGGTCGTGGCACTCGGGAACGCCGTTTGATCGGCGTAGTAGAACGGGATAATATTGCCGACGTTGGTTGCGCCCGTCAGTTGCCCCGTTAGCGTCCCGCCTGCCAGCGGCAACTTCGTAGCATCAGCAACCGTAATTGCTGCCGTGCCGTCAAAGTTCACGCCGTTAATGGCTCGTGCCGTTGCCAACGCCGTGGCTGTTGAGGCATTGCCTGTCAGTGCCGCCGTCACGGTGCCAGCACTAAAGTTGCCTGACGCATCTCGTGCAACGACCTTGCTGGCCGTGTTGGCGTCGGTGGCATCGACGGCAAACGTAATGGCCGCGCTCCCGTTGAACGGGCTACCCGTGAGGTAGGTGCCTGCGGTCAGGCTGTTCGTGGTCGTCCCACCACCACCCGCTGCCCACGACAGAGTGCCACTGCCGTTGGTCGAGAGGACATAGGTGTTAGTACCGTCCGCCGCAGGCCATGTGTACGTCACGCCACGGAGCGCCGTCGTTCCGCTGACCGCCAGCGAGGAGAGGGTGCCCACACTGGTCAAGCTCGACGCTAACACGTTGCTCGCCAGCGTGGCCCCTGTTAGCGTCCCTGCCGCTGCTGGACCCGAGGCGGGCGCAGACCATGTGAGGGTTCCGCTGCCGTCGTTGGTCAGAATGGTGCTGGCACTGCCCTGCGACGCGGGAAACGTGTACGGTACTGTATTGAGAGTGGCGGTTCCCGTAACGGCGAGCGTGGCCAACGTGCCGATACTGGTCAACGAGGATGCCAACACGTTACTGGCGAGTGTTGCGCCCGTTAACGTACCAGCGGCAGCGGTAACCGTGATGTTAGCGGTTCCATCAAAGCTGGTCCCGTTAATCGTCCGTGCGGTCTGTAACGCCGTGGCCGTTGCGGCGTTGCCCGTGGCGCTCCCGCTTGATCCGGTCACACTGCCAGTAATCGGGGCCGTGACGGTCAATGCCGCCAATGTCCCAACGCTGGTCAGACTGGACGCCAGCACGTTTGCCGCGAGCGTTGCCCCAGTCACTGTGCCCGCTGCTGCCGTCACGGTGACGTTGGCCGTTCCGTCAAAGCTGGTGCCATTGATCGTTCGTGCGGTTTGCAGCGCCGTAGCGGTGGCCGCGTTACCCGTCGTGCTGCCCGAACTGCCCGTCACGCTGCCCGTGATGGGAGCCGTGACCGTCAGCGCCGCTAGGGTGCCTACGCTGGTCAAGCTGGAGGCCAACACATTGCTGGCTAAGGTCGCACCCGTCAGCGTTCCAGCCGCAGCCGTGACGGTAATGGCGGCAGTGCCATCAAAGTTGACCCCGTTAATCGCTCGGGCGGTCTGCAACGCGGTCGCCGTGCTGGCGTTGCCCGTCACGTTGCCCACCACGCCGCCTGTTGCCGTCAAGACCCCAGTGACGCCCAGTGTGCCCGTGATGCTGACGTTGCCCGCCACCGTGCCGCCAGAGAGCGGGAGGTAGCTGATCTCCGACCACGCTGATCCCGTGTCAAAGTACACCTTGAGGGCGGCGACATCGGTGGTCAGCCACTTGCGGCCAGAGTCTCCCGCCGCAGGGCGAGAGGCAAGGAGAGAGGACTGGAGATGGACGCCGGGGTCGGCGTCGTGGTCGTTATACCCAACCCGCAGGGTATTGTCGTTTCCACGGACGGTGGTGGCGTCGATTGGCGACGTGCCGTTAACCGGCGTGGTAAACGTGGCGACACTATGCTGTGCGACTGTTTCTGCCATAAGCTATCTCCGTCCTAGCGCGAACGCTTCTAACTGGAATCGGCTAAACACTGGCTGGGACTCGCCAGAGTCAATGATGGTTACGTCGATATAGTACCCAGTCCCACCCATCGGAATACGGTAACTCACGCTGCCTGCACCACCCCACGTTCCTGTTCCCCATGTGGTGCCAGAAGCACCCCACGTTGAGCTATACGTCGCGGGAAGGCTGTATGATCCAAAAGACTCGCCCGTGTTCCACTGGATACGGGTCTGGTCTGATCCATTCAACTGGGCCGTGATGTATCCCCACCGCAGCGCCTTGGCCAGCGCGTCGTCCCCACAGTAGAACCGGTGCATCTGGATGGACATGGCATAGCGGGTGCCGCCTGTCCCATTACTGGCCACGTTGTCCAGAAAGAGACCCGGCGCATCGCACACGCTCACAAACCCAGACGCATCGCCCCGCAAGGCAATCGGAAGACCAGAGGCATTGATCCCCTCAAACAGATACGACGTGTCTGGGGACACATAGCCTGTATCCCACGGGCCAGACCATGTTTGCAGCAGCGTGTTGTACTGATAGCACCCAAAGCCGGGAATGGTGATCCACAACTCCTTGGTCGCCCGATTGACCAGACAGTTTACCTTGTCAAACTCTGACGACGAGAGTTGCCGAATGATGGGCAAGATTGGGTCAGGCTGCTGCGGGGTGGCGACCGGCGAGACTTCTGCCTCGTTGCAGCGGTACAATCCCCGCTCTGAGATAAAGTATGCAATGTTGTCGTTGGCCACGATGCTATTCTTGGCAATCGTGCCCACGTCCGCACTCACGGCCTGCGGAGCGACTGTCAGATCGTCCTGCCCATAGCCCGTCAGCCGTGACACACCACGCTGGTGGAAGATCAAGAGGGACGTATTGATCGACGCAAGGCCAACCACCTGCTCTTGCCCAAACGTGCGGACAACGATTTGCCCACCCCCTGACGCCCCAATACCCAGCGTATCGCCGTCGTTGAGGTCAGAGTAGAAGATGCTGTCGGGATAGGCGGAGTCGCCAGTACTCCACAACCGTTCGTTATAGACCGCAAGAGACGAGCAGCTTGGCGTACTGGCGATGTTGGTCGAAAGGGCGGTGCCGTTCCACTTGTTCAGGAGGCCACCGTCCGCGATGTAGACGACATCGTTGCCCGTCCCGTCGCGGAACGTGACAAAGTATGACGTGGTGTTGGACGCCAGCGCCCCCGTCTGTTCCGTCCACGTCCATGTGGTCGTGTTGAACGTCGAGGTAAACAGCTTGCCGTTGCACACGGCCAACACGGGGCGACTGCCATCATCTTTTGTCCATGTAAAGCCGCCCGTGATCGGCTGGGCGGCTAACGCGGCAGACGTGCGGCGGGTGCCACCCCGCTTGCTGATGGCCCCATAGTCCGTGAGTCGTCCGTTTGTTGACGTGCGGACCTGATTAGGCTGGACCGCCGCATCGTCCGACACGCTGTTCAGTCCGCCATCAAACCGTGGCTGCTCGTCAACAACCTTCTCGCGCCCCTGCGCCATCAGCCGCCACCCCACGAATACTTCTGATCGGGGTAGGCCATCAACGTCGGGTTGGTCGTCATGCGGCGAATGTCGTCCAACAACCCCTTGCGGTAATCGTCGGCCATCGCCTTCAGGTTCGCCGCTGCCGCCGCTTCCGTCCCACCCTTGAGGAGCAACAACGCCGCCGCCTGCCACACCAACACCAGATGCGAGTTGTCGGGATAGTCGATGATACTGGCATCTCCCGCCAGATCAGCAATAGCCGTGGGCTTGTAGTTCACGCCAACGTAGAGCGCCACACTTGCGGCCACCGGCAAAATCTGCACCGACTGTCCCGCGATGTAATACAGGCGGGGGTAGGTCGGGAGATAGTTGGTCGTGGTCGCCAGCGGCACATCTTGATACCGCGTCTGCCCGTACAGGGCGTTGCCGTCGCTGACGGACATGATGCGGTAAAAGTTCTGTTCCGTATCGCCAGAGCCGCTGTTCAGCGTGGTAAACGCAAACTGGCCGCTGGCGTCCGTGGTGGTCTGACGGATGGCAAACCGATAGTCGGGCGCGGCGTTCAGGATGTTCGACCATTCGCCGTCAAAGACGTTGTTCAGGACGAGTTTAATTGTGTC
>Ga0209443_1000538_pt1 | contig 25822 bp, 42 predicted proteins | sample LauGreBMM110DCMD_2_FD_187571 | JGI IMG/M metagenome (GOLD analysis project Ga0209443, IMG submission 187571) | Freshwater lake microbial communities from Lake Michigan, USA - Su13.BD.MM110.DCMD (SPAdes) (version 2) | ecosystem: Environmental > Aquatic > Freshwater > Lake | place: Lake Michigan... | reverse complement strand
AATTTTTGCGTGAAAAATGTAGTTCCATTTGTACGTGAACTTGTGAAAGGTTGTTCAAACGTATTTGTTCCGACTAAATCGTACTTAACTGCTGTAATTGTTGCAGCCCCACTATTGGACACAATAGCATCCGATAAAGTAGTCGTACCGTAAACAAAAGTAGAAGGGCTAATGTAGCCACTTGAAATAAAATATACGGCTCTTAATCCACCAACACTTGACTTTGTTGGTTCTAACCGTCCGAGGGTAAATGCTTCTGCTGGCATAGTTTTTTAGTTTTATTTTTAAAAACCACCTAAATTAATAGGCGGCTAGATTATTTTTATCCTGCGTACAATACGTTGAATTTTTGTCTCACAACCCAAGTAGTCATTGTGTTGATTAGTTTTATTATTCTACGAGTTGAAGCGTTTGCTTCTTTTTCGATAATCAATTGAGAAGAATCAGAAAGTAAATCAACTACTAATTTCAAGTGAAATTTAGGTGCTGCAATTCTAAATCCTACTAAGTCAGTAAATACAATTTTAATATCGTTAAAATACATATCATTAAAAGAGCTTCCTACAAAGTTTTCCTGTAACGCTGCGCCTTGTACTCTGTTAACTGATTTAATCAATTTATAATCGCCTTTTGGTACGTAGATAACTGGAGCATCGTCTCCTGTCATTACTAAAATCTCGTCTGGAATAGTATTATAAATCTTAACATATTCCGCAACGATTGAAGCACTTGTAACCGATGCAATTGTTAATACTTTTTTGTAGTCTCCTAAACCTGCTCCTGGCACTGCTTTTGATTGCGAATCATTATAGATCATTGTAGCTGGTATTGAATCAAACAAAGTAGTTGGCATAGCTGCAACTAATGTTTGCGCACCTGCTGATACAGAACCCTGTCCTGCCCCTGGCACTAATGCTGCAATAGCTGTTTTTGTAGCTGCTGTTGCACCGTTCCAAACTCCGCTTTCTAATTTTGCTCCTACTGCTGGTTGTACTTGTACTAAAACCGCTTTGTCAAATTCTTCTGAAACAACCTCGTAAGCTCCAGCTTTCATTGATTTTTGGAATCTTGTATTCAACAAAGAGCTTTCGTCAATAATGCCTTCAACATTGAAAGTCTTAAGATTTACAACTGATTTTTGAGAAGATAAAGCAACGTTATCCGCTGTTACTGAGCCGTAGTTAGCAGCTGAAAAAGTAACCGATGCTGAACTTTCGTAAATGTCCATTCCAGATTTATGACCTTCAACTACTTCGATAGTTTCACCTCTAAAAGTTGGTGAGTCTGCATAGACTTCTTGTATAATCTCTGGGTATTCTGATTGTGCGCTCTTTACGCCTGTAAATGATACTGCCATTTTTTTATTTTTAATTGTTAAAGTCCTTTATTGTGTTTTAGTTTTTCGAAATTTGTCATTTCATTGTAAGACTTTGAAATCGCTTGTTTCGGTTCTGGATTTGGAACTATTGCTTTTACCCCTGCTTGCTGTAATTCTAATTTAACTGCTTGTAATTCTACTTTTAAAGCTGTGTTTTCAGCTTCTAGTTTTTCAATTTCTACTTTTACTTCGGCGAAAAAAGTTTCTTTAGTTACCGTGTCAACTACTTTTTTAATAGCTGGATCTGCTGCTGCTGGCGCTGCCGGATCTGCCGATGCTTCAATTTCTTTTGCTTCAACCGATTTAATAATACCTTCTACCTCAACTGTGATAACCATATTGTCAGTTGTTTCGTGAACTCCAACTGGTGCCGGAATAATTCCTTCGGCAGTTACAATTCCAACTGAAAAACCTGCTTCAAAAGATTCTGCTTCTAAAACCGTCACCCCGTCAATTAATGTCATTTGCTCGAATTTTACTTCTAGTGATAGCAAAGCGCGTACTTTGTTTAATACTTGTTTGTATTCCATTTTTATAATTAATTTGTTAATAATTCTTTAATTTTATTGTATGCAATTTCATCTTCACTCATCTTTTGCTTTTGGTTAAAAAAGCCCTCTATTGAAAATCCTTTTATTTCGCCAGATTTTACCTTTGCTTTTATGTCGTCATTTTCAACTATAATAGCAACCATCCACGTATTTAGCGGATAATCAAATCCGTATTTTACAGATTTATCGTGAACCATATCTTCTTTTAACCACGTTTCAACAACTGTAACACCATCGACTTTTGTTTTGTGTTGCAATGTGGATTCCCCCTGGTTTCCGTCTTTCATAAACTTATAAGCCGTTTTCTGAATAGTTTCCGCACTTAAAAAAACCTGAAAAACTTCGCCATCTTCGCCTCTTCTATCTATGAGTAAGTCTGGAATTAAAACCGCACCCATTAAAAGATTACGATTTCCTGCAACTTCTTTAAATTCTATTTTTTGAGTTTCCGAAAATGCAATCCAATTCCAATTACTTTTGGTTGCAGGCCTATCTACCAAGCTAATAGCAAAAACTCCTTCCGCATCTTCGTTTAATAGTAATTCAAAAACTTTCTTTGTCATAAATATTAAACGTAAAAATGTTTGTTTGTTTCAAAATTAACTTTTATACTTGCAAAGTAATAAATGTATGAAGATGTACGTTACTATTTAAAAACTCAAAGACCTTACTTAATTGTAAGGTCTTTTTTATTAACCTATCGTAGCACTTTTTAAAATATTTCGATCATAACCTTGTTGCGTTGTTACATGATTGGACACGACATACGCTTGAATAGGTTCGTTTTGTTTGTTTCCTATTGTTTGCGCCAATTGATTTGTAGAACTTGCACCTACTACATTGAATGATGGAGCGGCTGGAGCAGATGCGTTTCCACCTCCTACACTTGGAGAAGAGCCTCCACTGCCGCCACCCACAGCAGCTAAGGCTTTTGCAGTTGAAGCTATTGTAGTAGCTACACCTAATGCAGTTGTAATATTATTCATTGCTATAACTGGAATAGCACTTGCACCACTTGTTAATATTGCTTGTGGTGTTGCCAACGCACCAATATTAGCGGCGTTATTTGCAATAATCATTTTGCCAATACCTATTGCGTTTTCAGCAATTATAGACGCTTTTTGTATGGCTTTATTTTTACCAGATATTTGTTTTAGAAAATTAACAGCACCATCCGCTAATGCAAATTGAGCATTTTGAATATCTTTTTTTTGCTGTGATTCTGCTTGAGCTATTGCAATTTTTTCATCCGAAGTGACTTTTGCTTTTCTTATATCCTCAGCGTCTATCATGTCGACCATTAAAGAAATATCCTCTAATGATTTTCTTTTTCGTTCCTTTTCGTCTACACCTTCTTGAATTTCTTGATCTATTTTATCAAGATTCATTTTTTGCTGATTCTTTAAAATATCATCTTTATGAGTTTTTAAAGTAGCTGCGTCTGCTTTTTCTTGCGTTAATCTTTTGTCATTTGCTTCTTTATTAGCCGCTGTAACTTTATCAGCGTTTGCTTTTGCATTGCTAACTTCTCCAACTGCATTTGCATTTCTTAATGCAGCACGTTCTTTGTAAGATTTATCTAAAATTTCATTTTGCTTTGTAAAATTTTTATATGTTTCTTGTGTAAGTTTTTCTTGATTGGCAATAACCTCGTCACTTGCATTTGAATTTTTTAAAGAAGCCAATGTATCACGTTCTCTTAAAAATGTACTTTGTGCTAATACTGCATTTTTTTTATTTAAAGCAATTTCTTCTTCTTTGTGTTTTAAAGCAAGTTTTCTTAAACCTTCAGAAGACATTCCAGCAGCTTGTGCTAAAGCATATTGTTGGTCATTGTATGTTTTAAGTTTATTTGTACTTTGTGTAGCACTTATACTTTGTTCTTTTAAAGCATTTGCATTTCTTATAGTAGAACTTGCAGCCTTTTCATTTGCATCAGATGAATCTTTAAAAAATTTAATAAGTTTATAACCACCAATCAATAAAGCACTAACTGCAACAACTAAAGCGCCTATTGGGTTTGCTGCCATTGCAACGTTCCAAACATATTGAGCAGCAGCGGATATTTTTTGAAAAATAGTTGTGGCTTGTAACGCAGTACCTAAAACACGAACACTTTTACCACTTTGAGTAATTGTTTCTACACCTTGACTAATAGCCATAGCAGCTTGAACTTTTAACATAGCTTCTTCAACTGACGAACTTTCAGCTCCAAATAAAGCCATTGAACCTTGCGCTAAAGAAAAACCACCAGCAGCAGCATTTAAAGAACCTGTTAATTTGCTACCCATTGTTTGAGCAGCAGCATCCACAACTAAATCTGTTTGTTGTTGTACTCTTTTGTATTCGCCAACTGATTTTAATAAGTCTTTATATTCTTGAGAACCTTGTTTTCCCGCTTTTGCTAACTCATAAAGCCTATCTTCTGCTTCTCCCATACGAGCAGTTAATGGTTTTAAGTCACCATAAACTTCTTCAAAAGTAGCATCAAGATTAGTAACTTCTTTATTTACATCTTTTACAGAAGTACCTAAATTTTTAAACCATTTTGCAATATCACTTAAATTAGATTTTATTTCTAAATCTATTACTTTCTTTTCTGCCATTTTAATTGTCTTTTTAATTGTTTACACCCTTGCTTCCAAGTTGTTACTCTTTGGCACTTTCCTTTCGCTATTTCAATCAATTCACTTTGTGCGTAAAATTCATCAAGTGCTAATAAATCTAAAATGTGCTTTATCATAATGTTCTAAAATCAGTTAGTAATTCAAATTGAACTTCGCCTGTTGTCAAGTCTATTGTCATTGTATTTATCAAATATCTTTTGTCTCTAATAATAAGTCTATCGTTTAATTTAATCGATGTTAATAAAGAAGTTGGTAATATACCACTAACTTTTATTAACCTTGCTTTTGCGTCAAAAATATTAGTTAAATAATCCCGATAATATTGATTGTATAAACTATTGCTTATTAATTGATTTGTCAATGTACTTTGTTGCTCGTTAAAGTTTAAACTAAAAGTATCTGTGCCGTTAAAATATTCCTGTCCAAATGCTTTGTAAGTTGTATGCGCTGTTGTTGTTGCACCATTGTTAAAATGAAACACTGGAGCGGTTGTTAAAGCTGTTTGATTGTACCCGTATAATATTACAGGCTTTGGAGTGTATTTTGTAATTCCATCGCTTTTTAATACATATCCAACTTGCAAAAGCCCACCTCCTATATTACTAAAATTTAAATCTTCAAAAGGTAGTTTAATATTGTATTCGTCACCATCGTTTCCAGTATCATAAAATAAAGAACCATACTCAATATTATTTGCACTTTTAAATCCTACATTTACTATTGATTCTGATTTTTCATATTCAAAGTTTATTTTCTTGTAAGTTTTAACACGATTTAAATCAACCGATTCTGATTTAATATATTTTGTTATGTCTGTAATTGTTCCGCTTGTATAATAACTTTCTAGTTGTTCAATGGTATAATTTATTCCATCAGTTGAATAGCAAGTTAGATTGAACATTTTTAAAATACCACTAAAGAAATCCTCTATTTTTATTTCGGGGAAGTATGATTTTAAGGGTAAAATTACAGTTGTTGTTATTGCAGTTGTTTGGTTTAACGTAGACACGCTGGGTCGAGGAATACCGCTCGAGGGTTCGTACGAAGATCTTAATGTCGTTGTGCTTGTAAAAGTAACAGGGTTTGTTGAACTAAAATAAAATTCATAATTAGCCGTGTCAATTGCATTTCCTGATACATATAAAATATCTGTATTTTGTGTCCCAATTATTGAAACCAAATCTACTTTAGAAAATTGTACTCCGTTTTTAAAACAATAAACGGAATAATTAACGCCCGCAACTGTATTTGTAATATTTAAAGTTACAAGCCTATTTAAAACCCTTGAATCAAAAGTTAAATTTAAAATGCCGGTTGTTAAATTAAAACTTATTCCAACAGTTGTGTTTGTTTGAGTTTGATAATTTATTTTACCTAATTGCCCTTTAGATACAAAAGTTTCAGCATTTTTCAAATACAAATATGCGTTTGTAAACCTTGCATCTGTTAAAAACGCACCGTTAAAATTTATATTCCATTTTGTATCTCTGTCAATCATATCAAAAACCGCTCTCAATCTAATAGCAGGAAATAATTCTGAATACACAATAGGATGTGAATTTACAGTAATATCATTATCACCACCACCATTGTAATTCCAATATCTATTTGAACTTATTAAAGGAAACATAACATCCGCACTCGTTGCGGTTGTAGTAACTTTATCTTTAACAACCGCCCCACTATAAGCAAAATCATAAGTAGTATCTGTTAAGTCTTTTAAAAATAAACCATTAAATTTATCTTTTAAAGTTCCTAATGCTCCTATAAAATTAATACTATAATTTTGTGGTTGTTCGTCTTTTACGTTGCAACTTTCTAATTGTATTTTACCACTTCTAAATGGTATTGTGTCTAATTCAATATAAGCATCTGATTTTACCAATGTACTAAATCCGTTGTTATTTGAGTTTTCGTACCAATGTTTAAATATTTTATTATTATTTTTTGTTGCAGGAACTGTAAATGTTTGGCTAAAATCCGTAAAAGTTTTGCTTATATCATTTATATTTTGAATCAAACTATTAACCGATATTTTTTCATCGTCAAATAATTCTACCTTATTATAATTGCCATTGTTGTCTTTTATAAAAATTCCTACAACTATCATACTATGTCATTTATAAGGTTATAAGCGTATTCAAAATCTATTTCGTAGTTTATCAATCCATCCTTTAAAGATGTTTTTAAATCCGTTCCTTGTGTTTTTAAAATAACAGATTTGCCATTTAACAAAACGGTTTCGCTAAACAACAAATCGGTTATTAATTCAGAGTAATTTTCATTAACCCATCCTGTATTTAATTTCTCTGTTTGCGATCCATTTATATTAAATCTTTTTGTTTGCCCTGAAATTTTATAGTCCGTTCCTTTTACCGAAATAGAATTGCTTTTTGCTTTGAAAAATGTTAAAAATTCCCAGCCACCGTAACGATTTATAAAACTACAAACTACAGGCGCATATTTATATTCTTCTATTTTTTCTGTTTTAAAAGTGGCTATAGTTGAAACTAATTCTAAATTTATTTCTGCTCTTACGCTGTTTTGATAAACTAAAGGTACTTTATAATTAAACAATTCGGCACTTCCTGCGCTTATTATTTCTTGGGTAGAAAATAAAGTTCCTGCTGCATTGTAGTATTTCGCTACATATCTATTTACCGTATCTCTATTTAATACTAAATTAAAATATGGCACGTTTATATTAAAATATTGAACCGTTTGAGCTGTATTTTTCAATGCCAATACTTCCGTGTTTATTGCTGTTTGCGATACTTCGTTGTTGGTAGAAAATCCGTCCAAAGCTATGTATGTAACCGTGTCTAACAAAGTATAAGTAACCCCAATTAACTTGTATCTTTTAACTTTACAAATCGCCCAATTAATATTGCTTTCAATCGTTGGAGTACTTACCGCTGCTGGAGTTGTTGCTGTAATATATTCACGGATATAGTTAGATATATTATAAACATTTTCTAATTGAGTAGTACTTGCTATTGGTTTTGATAGCGTATAAGTAGGCGTTGCAGGTTCGCTCGTGCTTTTGTTGTAAATGAATAACTCTACCTTACTTCCTATTTGCAAAGCTTCATTTATTGATATTAAAAAAGGACTTCTAACTTTTATAATTTTCATTTTATATCTTTTAAATTGTAATCTATTATTGTTTCTACGTCTTGTCCAAATGCTTTAATTAAATCTACATCAATATATTTTTTATAACCCGCTTCAAATGGTTTGGTGAAAAATAAACTTGGTTTTATTCCTTTGTGAAATATACTTCTTGTTATTAAAAATGCTGTTGATTCGTAACTTAAAAATTTACCTGACTTTTTATCACGAAATTGAAATCCTTTTTGTTTTACCCATTTATTTATTCCTTGTGTTAATCCTCCTTTTGGTCCAGTACCTTTTCCAAACTTAAACGGACTATCTGGAGCTTTTGCCGAGCTCGTTTTTCCCTTCACTCCTTTGTCAACGAACATTCCGTATCCGTCCATTGAAAAGCCAACTATACTAAATTTATCTTCAGTAACTATTTCACCTTTTATACTATTAGATAATGTACTTGTATTATTATAACTTCCATATTGTCCACCTCGTTTTAAATTATCCTTTGCTTCCCGGATAACATAATCACGAAACATTTTAATAGTCTTATTAACTTTTTCTAATTGGTGGCTCATCTTATTGGCATATCGTTAGGCACTAAGACATCAAATGTAGCCGTGCATCCCGCTACTTTATCTTCGAATCTATCTCTAAAAAATTCGTAGTTTACAGCACCAGTTAATTGATATAAATCTCTAAATAAATCGCCTCTTTTTAACATTTCTACTAATTTTATACCTACCATTGATTGCGTATGCATTACATCCTGCTCATTTGTATCGTCATCATTGACTAAATCCATTGAAATAACAGATATGTTATAAACAAATGCAGCACCTTCTTCTCTAAATGAGTTTACAACTATGTGAGATATTGGGTAAATATCCTGTTTATTTAGTGCAATATTAAAAATAGATCCGCTTGTTACTGTATTACAAAACAAATCTTGCTTTAATTGGTCCTCAATTGTGCTTAAAACTTGGTAATATCCTATCATTTCTTTATCATTTTAACTTCTAAATTGTTTTTTTCTTTCTCAAATGTTAACCAAGTTAAGCATTCGTGTATATTTAATCTTGTAATTTTATCGAATCGTGTAAGGTCTCCCTGAGCAATAGCATAGATTGAACTATACCATCCCCATCTTTGCCCAAATTGCCCTTCTGCAGAATATTCTGCAAGGCTTTGTCCTTCTCCAAATAGTTGATTGTAGCGTTGAGAAGTGCGTTCCCTAAATTGTAAAAAAAAACCGTTGCTCCAAGTGCAACATCTAAAGGCATATGTTTCATTGCGTCAGCGTAAGTAACCGTGCCACTATATGGCTCTATGCCGTATGTTTTGTTAAATCCCTTTTTTGTGATTGGTCGATACAATACCGCCATGGCTCGGTGCATCATATCCCAATCGGCAATATAAGTATCTAAATCAGTGTACTCCCCAAATGTTATATCCTCAAGGTTTGGAATAAATCCAAATTCAACTCCACCTATTTTAAATGTAGTTTGTAATTTATTTTCTTGTTGAAACATATTACTGATTAAAGTAGTTATGTCTGCCACATCTTTATATTTGATTGTAGCTACATCTTTCAAATCTATTCCGCAAAATATTTGAACCATTTTTTGATGCAAAAATTCCGAATCCTCGTTGTTCTTTGCTATCTTTAAAAATGATTGATATTGAGATAGTTTTATCTCGCTTAGTTTTGTTGGGATTGTGATTTCTAATTTCATATTTATTAAACGAAATATAAAAAAAATCGTTTCAAATTAATATACAAAGTATTTCCCTGAGTTAGGATTGTCTAAATGATGTATCAAATTATATCGAATTCCATCTATTGCGTGGTTGTAATTGTCAATGTATAATTTACCAATCCGATTCAAATAAACATAGTTGTTAAATTCTTTTGCTATTGCGTGGCTGTTTGGTTCAACTATAATTTCAAAGTCTTGCATCCTTACAATTCCACTTTCAATAGTTCCTTTTTTTACACCTACCACATTAATTGAAAACGCTTTCATATCTTCAATTAAACGACTTTCAGAGCTATCTGCCACAATTAATTTATCGCCCGTGATTCCCTTTACCATTTGACAAAGCTCGTGCGTTTTAAGTTTGTTTTGGTAAATGTGTTGCTTAACATATAACTTCTTTTTAACTTTATCAATCGCCACTTCAGTAAGTGTATCGGGGTCAATCGAAAATCCAAAATCCATTCCAAAAGAAGTTTGTAAATTATCGGGGTTAAATATTCCAAACTTCCAATTAGTAAAGACAACTCCGTCGGCTTTGTCCAACCATCCACCGAGTATAACGTGTTCGTATTTTTTAGGATTGTTTACCCGGACTTGTTCTATTTCGTGTAAAAAAGATTCGTCTAGGTTTTCTTGATTGTCTAAATACGTTGTGTGTATGTAAGTAACGTTATTTTTTTGGCCGTTAAAGCCTTCTGGAACTCCTGCTTGTTCAAAGAATTTTTTATAAATCCAATGTTCTTTAGTGCTTGGGTTTAAGATTAAAATAACGCGGTTTTGTTTTCCTTTTTGCCGAATAGAAAAGTTAATTTTATCGAATATACTTTCGTCTGTAAGTTCTTCCGCCTCGTCTAATATCCAAGTGGTTACGCCTTGCAATGATTTTAAGTTTGCAGTTTGGTCACCGCTTGAAGTTTTTATTCCTTTAAATATTATTTCGCTTCCAGATTGTATGTTTACTATTTCAGATTTACGAACATCAAAAGCGTGGTTTAATTGTAGTAGGTCAATCTTTTCTTGAAATTCTGGAATAATTGACAAATGAGCAGATGTCATTGTTTGCCTTGTGAATAGAATTTTATGTCCTGATTCAAAAGACAAAAGGCTGGCAAATCTACCAACCTCAAATGATTTACCGGACCCTCTGCCACCTGTCAAAACAAAGTATCGAGTTTTATTTCCTAAACTATTCCAATGCTTCGGGTGCTTCTTGATCATAAATTGAATTTATATCGAAGTTTGTATTTTTATTTTCGCTTTCAATATATTGCATCGATAATTTTTTAAGTTCCTCAGGTGTTGCTATCAATTTCATTAGTGCCATTTGCAAAGCTGGAGCGTTTGAAGTGTACCATTTAGAACGCATTGATACTTTTAAAGTGGTTCGGTTTGTTTCTAATAATGCTTTTAGCTCGTCCGATTTGTCAAATTCCCAATCATAAAATGTAGTTCTTGAAATAGGCAAAAAAGCACAGATATCATCTATAAAAAACAATTTATGTTTAACTATTACTTCTTTCGCTTGTTCAAATATTTTAATTCTGTCGTATGCCATAATGTTATAATTTATCTAACCATTGTATTTTAATCTGATTTGCTATTTGCGCAGTCATTACTGGCGGTACACTCATACCTATTAAATACTTTGGTTCTACATCTTGAAAGTCGTAATCAAGTGGGTATGTTCCGCAAACACAATAATCATATTTTGATAATTGCATTTTATCAAAAAACCTGTAATCTAATTCAGAGCTTGTTATCGTTCCTTTTACTTTTTCATCGTGAATTATACCTGCATTAAAACCACTAACTTTGTTAAACAATCTTTCATTTATATTTGAAATATTTGTGTCTGTTTTTATTGCTTTTGATAATAACATTTTTCTTTCATCAGATACTTTATTACTATCTTCTTCACTCCTTACATTTCTAAACGGTATTGAATCCTCATTAAACTCCAATCTCAATTTAGGTAAATTCAAATCATTCCTTTGACAAATAAAAAATACACGTTCACGTTTTTGAGGCACGCCCATTGATGCGGCATTAAGCAAAAACAGCTGAACATTGTAGCCTGCTTTGTTAAATTCTGCAAATATCTTTTTTACATAAAGTTTAGCGTTCCCTTGAATTAATCCTTTTACGTTTTCTGCTAATACTATTTTAGGTTGTAGCTTTTTTGCAAGTGCTATGTATTCAAAAAACAAATCGTCTAATACCTGTTCAGCTTGTCCCTCTTTAAATACCTTTTTTTTACCCCAATCTTTTTCACGATTTCCAGCCATACTGAAACTTGAACACGGAGGCGAACCATCTAATAAATCTAAATTATATAATTCATTTGGAATATCAGAACGCTTTACAAATTCTCTAATATCTTCTAAATAAAGATACTTTGGTTTATGGTTTAATTGATAAACCTTTGCGATTTTAGTGTCTATTTCAACACCTCCTAAATGATTAAACCCTGCAAGTTTGTAACCCATAGTTGAGCCACCGCCACAAATAAAAGTACCAAAAACATTATAATCGTTTTTTGTTATATTCTTTGATGGGTAGCTATTAGCTAAATTCCATTTATAAGGAAACAAGTGCATCGTATAATATTTTTTCAGGACTTTGTCCGAATTGTTGTAATTTGTCTTTAACGAAATTATAATCGTCTTCGGTAAATTCTAATTTTATTGTATATTTTTGGTCTTCAAAATCATTCAAATCAAGTTCTTTGTTTTTATCTGAATAATCAGTTTCAACATCAAAACCTACTAAATCCAATCCCCAAGCATCTAACTGTTCCGCATCCCATTCATTCGCTAATACTTCCCAATCCCATTCGCCTCCGCTTGTATTGTCTTTTATTAAAAACTCTCTTTGTTGCTCTTCTGTTAAGTTTGTTATAATTACTGGTATTTCTTTTAGTCCAGCTTCTTTACAGGCTTTATATCGCATATTACCACCGAGTATAACCATATCTTGATTAACTACTATTGGTCTAATATTAAGCATTTCGGGAAAATCTTTAATAGACTGAACTAACTTTTTAAATTTATCATCTTTAATAAGTCTAGGGTTGTTTGGGTTTAATTTAACCTCTGAAATTTTAATCAATTGGCTTTTCATACTGTAATGTTTTTGCAAATTCTTTTAATTCTTTTACTTTTTCTTTCGGTACCGTTAGGTTTACCCGTACTGGATTGAGTACGGGTTTTCTTCCTGCATTGCGTTCGTTTGCCATTAGTTATATTTTTGATTTTAATTTTACTACTAAACAATTTGCCATATAAACAATCATTTCATCATCATTTATAAATTTAATTTCATCTTCTAAAGCACTTTCTGAAAAATCTCCATCTTCATCAATACCCCAAGTAGTTGAAAATGATTTTGATGAATAATCGAAATAAAAACCAAAATCTAATTGAACTTCATATGCTTTAGAATTGGCAGTCATTGCATCGTGAGAGGCTAAACGAACCCCTAAACAGGTGTAAAGATCATTTATTTTAGAATTTGAATAACAAGCAATTGTCAAGTAAGCTGCTTCGCTTTTATTTGATTGACAAACATTAAAATCAAAATCTAATTGACTTGCTGCTTTTTCTAAAATTTGAGTGAATTGATTCATAATATTTGTTTTTTAAGTTTGCCGTGTAAATCACTTCCTTAACTCTTATACAAATATACAACGCTTTTATTAATAAACAACACCTTTATTAAATTTTAACATATTTTTAACATTATTTACAGTCTCCAATTTTTACTGCATCTATTACCCATCCGCTTGTGCGTTGTAATCCTGAGCATTCGTTAATAGTTGTATAAGAGTAGTATTTAGTGACTCCATTTGTAACGCCAACAATATTCATAGTTTTAAACTCGACTACTTTGTCGCACTCACAATCTTTTGCAATTACGGCAGGTATTGCTTCGGGTGTACAACTTAAAAATAATGCCAGGGCTAAAATACTTAATACTTTTTTAACAGATACTAGATTGCTTAAAGAACCTATGTACATTCTCCATTGCGATTCATTGTCATTTGCATCAATTAAACCTCCTATTTCCGTCCTATAAACTTTACTTAAAATAATTTTTTGCCCTAAAGTAAGAGCTTTTTTATTTTTAAAATGATCATCAATAATGTCTTGATTTTTCTTTGTCATAGCGAATTTAATTTTAATTTTAATTCTTTTAATTTTCTAAATACAAATGTACAATTATAATTATATTTATTTGCAAATTTTCGCATAGATAATTCTTCCTCAATATATTTCAAATAAAACAATTTGTCATCCCACGCCCAATTATCTAAAGAAAACAGACGTTCCGTAATATCTACTGGCATTTCAGAGACTGTATCTACTGTGTCTAGATTGTTATAAAACGGAATCGTGTCTAATTTTCTTTTTCTTTTTACATCAAAACAAACCGATCTTAATACCAGTCCAAAATAAGATAGGTTAATATCTTTTTTATCGTAAATTTTAATATACGCATCTTGTACAGCATCTTCTGGGTAGTCGGTAATTCCATAACCAATTGCCAGTCCTATCCAATAGTTATGCTTTGCGTATATTTTATCTATCATAACGTAAAAATACAACTATTTTTTAATATTGTAATGTTTTTACAAAATCTTTTAACTCCTTAACCCGATCCTTCGGAACTGTTGAGGAAACTTTAACATTCATCTTACTTTCAAATGTTAAGTACTTAATCTTACCTTCAAAGAATAATACCCTTGCTATATTATCTTGCATTGTCTCATCTAAGTATTTCATAGGCATGAGTCTAGGTTTTATATTTTCTTTTCGAACCACGCTCTCAATGTCCTCGTAATTCAATCCGCATATTTTAGCAAATTCTGATAATTTTTTAAGCGCCATAATTAAATTTAAAAAGTTCGTATTCTAATTTCTTTGCGAGTTCGTTTTTCAATTACCCTGGTCTGCTGGCAATGTTTGCACTGGATGTTTTTCATTTTATTAAATTGTATAGTTGATTTGACATATTTTACACTTTGTTTTTCGTAAAGTGTTGATTTATAATTGTTTAACGTAAAAAAGTGTATAATTTGACACTTTTACCGAAACCCTCTTTAAATATAGTGATTTTTATATATTTATATATTTATATTAATATAACTGTATAATATGTATAATAATAATAATAGTAAGGCTTAACGGCTGAAAAGTGTATAAAAAGTGTATAAAAAGTGTAAAATTAGATTTTACACTTTTTCATATTCCTTTGTCCAATTATATAGAGTCGCTCGGGTAACATTCAACATTTCGGCAACCTTAGTATAATTTACTTTATCTTTTTTCTGCAACATTGCCATAAAAATATCTCTAGGACTAAAATCTTTATTTATAGTTATAATCGCTTGTATAGATTTCGTTTCCTTTGCACTTACCTTTACCTTTTGCGCTTGTTTTATAAAGTATTTACTTAATTTAAACGATTTTAAGACAGTATCTTTTGAAATCAATACTGGAATACTAACTACTTCAAAATTGTTCATTAAATGTATCAATAACGCAAATCTAGGAATGTAGCTTTTTTGCTTCGGCAACATCGATTTCATATATTCATTTTCTTCGTCTGAATTTTGCATAATAGAAATCTCATTATAAATCTTTTCCCATTCATATTTAGCTTCATCATCAAATTTATAAATATTAGAAATTATTTCTTCATCTTCGTTTTTTCGAATATCTAAATTAATAGCCCGATAAAAAGAACGTACCCAATTGTCGTAATATTGGATTGCAGTGTAGTCCATTTCATTACTGTTGTAAAACTCAATCTTTATTTCAGGACAACATAACAAAATACGGTCTAAAAATCCATTACTTTTATTCTCTTCGGTACTGAAACTCTCTAGTATAGCAGGTTGCACACCTCCGAGAATTGGAATAAAAGGCTTTGGCAAATAAGAGTTTCCGCTTTTACGATTCATTGAAACCGCTTTACCACTCCAGGTAGTAAGCCAAAAAGGAAGGTCGGAACCGTTAGAATAACGTGACATATTCTTAACCCATCCATCTAGTTCTTCTCTAAACATTCCCATCGAATTTGGGTTTTTGCAATGAATATCTACTAAGGCCTCAATAGTAATATCGTTTACTATAAACTGTTCATGCTTTGGTTCGTTTTCTGGGTCGCCATTCGACTCTTTCCAAAGTGCATAATTTCGTGGATAACTTGCAATTAGTTTCGAGTTAATCTTTTCAAACGGACGTGTCGCCATGGATATGCTAGGGGTTTTGCCAACTCCAGCGGAACCAACACAAGCAATCCAAATGTTAGCAAATTCAATCCAGCCTGCTTTCACTTCAATTGCGGACGAGTTGCCAATAACAGTAGAAATTCCCCAAAGTAGAGAACAGCCCATATAGTCGATATTACTATCGAGCGTGGAATTGGCTTCTAAAATATAAGATTGAATCGGCTTAGGAAATATCTCAATTGGAAACTCTGATTTTTTTTCAGGCTGTATTAGTGAGGATATGTTTTGTATCATAATTTTAAATTTTTCAAATAAACATCCGCTATATCTTCCCCATCCAAACAGTCTGAAACTTCAATTTCATTAGAAACTGTAATATTGTATCCGAAACTATTCATTTCTAAAGCCTTATCAAACCACTCTTTATAACATCCTTTATCTGGAAACGCTACAATTTTTCTTAATTTTATATCTGAAACGTATTCAATTTTAAAACCGCTTTTTGAACCCGTAGCCAACCATATACAATTGGGTACAAATATTGACATGATTACAGCCGTCTTTTCGCTTTCAACAATACAGATAGTTTTGATTTTATCCTCTTTAGTCAAATGCAATCCAAATAAACATTGCTTCAAATTATACGGTTGTCGATGCATCCATCTAATAGCAGCTTTTCCATTTTCATCCTTAACACGTTTTCCAGTAGTGAAATTATACTCCATTACTTTACCGCTTCGAACTCTCTCTAGTTGGTCTATTTGCCAAAATATAGTATTGTTTCCTATTCTTGAAAGCAGGTAATTAAACCTCGCTATTTTTATTTTAGATTCCTCAAAAACACTTTTCAAAAAAGTAACAAAATTACAATCATTTGGGTTTAAAAAATGATTTTCAACTAATTTTAAAGAAAGGTAATCTGTTTTTTTTATGATTTCTTCGTGCTTTGGAACGAAAATAAAATCATTTGTTTCTGGTTTTTTATGATAGCCGCAGCTAGATTCTCGGTCGCATCGCATGGCTCCAGATACAAAGTTCCCTGTTTCATTTTCAATGTACTGAACTGCTGTTTTTTTGCCACATCCGAGGCAATTTACTTTTCCTTTTTTTGCAAGTTGGTATTTGAATTGTTTCATTTTATTGGTTTTTATTTGTAATTAAGCCCTCAACATGCGTAATCTCGCTTACCTTCCAATTGTGCCACGCTAACCTAGCATCCAGCGTTGGTCTGCTAATTCCCAATTCTTTCGCGACTTCTTCTTTGGTTTTAAATTGCAAACGTTTAAGAATTTTTTGTGTTGTTTCGTATTTTGTCATGTTAAAATAATTTTTGTTGATTTGTATGGTTTGTTATTCGTTCCATTGCTTTGTTAAAATATTCTTTATCTAACTCACAAGCGGTTAATTCAAAACCGTAATCGTGACAAGCTATTGCTATTGAACCTGAACCTAAATGTGTATCGAGTATTTTGTCTCCAGGCTTTGCGTATTTATCTAATATCCATTTATAAAGTGCTACAGGTTTTTGGGTGGGGTGTATTTTACCTAAGTTGGCTTGACCATTAAAAACAAAACCTTTACTTGTTACGTTAAAAGAACTATAAGCATATTCATATCTACTAAAAGTTACATCTTCAGAATAACATTTATCCCAAATAATAAAAGATTTAGTTGGTGGCATTATAAAATAATTAGCACCCCAAATAATTTGATTTTTTGATACTCTAAATAACTGTTTAAAGTATTCTTGAGTTGGCATTTCGTTATCCCAAATTGCTTTTTTGTGACCGCTGTGTTTCATTCCTTTTCTCCTGCCTATGCTTTCATTTATACCTATCCCATAAGGCGGATCAACTATAGCTAAATCAAAATAATTATCTGGATACCTTGCCATAAGAACCATATTGTCCTCGTTTGTAATTGTAAGCATATTTATATTTTATTAAAAATTCTTCTTACTAAATAACCTCTAACAATTGAAACTGTAAAAAATACAGCTGTTATTATTAAATTTTGCTTGAAACTTACAGGAATTCCCATAAGCGGATATAATACTATTTGAATTAATATTGATGTTACAAGCCCAATTGTAGTTTGTACTACACTCTCAATTATCGATTGTTTTTTTGACTGATTCATAGTGAATTAATTTGTTTCTCTAACCATTTTACCCTTGGTTTTATATCTCCATATTTCCAATAATAAGCCGAATCTAGATTTTTAAAAGCAGGAATACTTGAAAATGTACTTGGTCTATTGTCAGAAATATAAGACAATAAAGTATCAAATTCGTTTTCGGTTATTAATTCACAATGGTGCATCCATGCAGCCCAATAGCACAAGCCACCGTTAAAACATTGTTGGTTGTCGAGCATTAATTGTAAAAGTTGTTTTGTTGTTTTCATTGTAAAATTCTTTACATTATTATCGGTTAAAAAACCCGTATCTTTTACGGGTTTAGCAAATATACTAAATGTTTTTCAATTTGCGTTTGGAATGATTCTAAATTACAGGCTAAAATATAAACGCCTCCTAAAGATTCAAGTTTTTGCTGAATTTTTATTTGGTCAGAACTTTGCGAACCTGTGGAATTTTTAACCTCAACCATAATCGCTTTGCCGTTTGGAAGCCAAATAATCAAATCTGCGATTCCTTTAACCATTCCAAGTTGGGTCATTTGCGAAATTATACGAGGGTCTCCAGTTGATGAGCCGTTGGGTACTGAATGAATTATGCAATTTCTATAATTGTTATTAAACCAAATAAAAATCTGTTGTTGTATTAAACTTTCGCTTTCGTTTCTCATAATATTTTTCTAATTGGTTTTTAATCCGGTTAACTACCCATGCCTTAGTTCTCATTACTCCGTATTCTAATTCCGAATTCTGAATAATCATGTACGGTACTTTAATTATATTTCTAATACTCATTTCAAATTTTCCGTTATTCACGGTGTTAATGAAGCACCCCTCTGTAACGTTATGGTAGAAAAAAAGGTCTAAAATTTGTGATTGTAATACCCTCCAAGCAAAATTCCTATCCTTCCCCAATCGTTTCGCATATTGCACAATTTTGTTTCCATCGGGCAAAGGTACTGAATCAATTAACTTCGCAACTTCCCCCGATACCGTTATCACCTTCCTAACGTCGGGAAGTTGATACCCACAATTAGAACATTCCAATAAATTCTTTGCGTGAATATAACCGCATCCATCACATTGCTTTACATTCTCTAAAGCTTCTTTTTTTGCTTTTGGTTTGGAATCTGTACCGTAAAAAATAGGAATCCAATCGATCTCGTCCGACCATTTTCCAAAGGCTTCGACATTTCCGCCTCCGTCTATCAGGGTAAAGTATGGTTTATAAACCGATTCACACGGACGACCACCACGACCAACGCATTGCAGGAAAAGCGCAAGTGACAAAGTAGCTCGATTCATAATCACGCATTCAACTGACGGCTCATCAAATCCCGTTGTAAATACAGACACGTTGCACAATATTGCATTTGGCGTATTCTTAAACCAATCCAAAACTTTCTTTCGATTTTCAGAATCATTAACCGAATCAAATATTTTTACGTTTGAAATTCCAGCATCAATAAAAGCGTTATAAACAAGTAAGTTCATTTTTGCGCTAGAGTTGAAAATAATCGTTTTTTTGTCGAAAGCAATTTCTTTGTAGTTTTTTACAACATCAAAAATCCCCTTTTCAATTTGCTCATCTTGGTCATCAAAGTCTCCTGTTTTTGCATCGACTTTTAATTTTGAACGATCCAGCGAACCAGTTGTATAAACTAATTCTTTTACTAATTTCCCATCTTGGATTAAGTCCGTGATTCCACGACCAATAATAATATCTTCGTAAATTTCTGACAGCGTGAAATTTCTTGTGTACTCAAAAGTTTCAATATTGCAGCACGTTTCTATATTGTCATAAATAGTTCCGCACCTTGCACATTTTGTAAAATTGATTTTTTTTAGTACCGCTGGAGTTGCTGTAACTCCTAAAATTTTAGCGTCTGGATAGTATTCGAAAATTTCTTGATGCATTAAAATATGGCACTCATCTACTATAATCAAGCCTACATCTTTCAAAAAACTGTCATCATTTTGCAAACGTTTTTTTAAAGTTTGAATCATTGCAACGTATGCGTTTGATAAATGGTTGAGACTTTTTTTTTGCGCAATTACCGTTTCAACCGTAACCCCGATAGTTCGTAAAGTCGTTACTGTTTGATTTATTAACTCTTCTCGGTGCGCTACAATCAAAACTTTTTTTCCTGTTTGCTTTATAAATTGTTTTGATAGGAATGAAAACACGGCAGTTTTGCCACCACCCGTAGGTAAGCAGTACAATAACCTTGAATCGGTTTCAAGTTTCTGCAAAATTTTATTAATAGATTTTTCTTGGTGTGCGTGTGGTTTCATTTTTGTTATTGTTAGAGTTGTTAGCAGATAGTTAGTAGGTAAGTTGCTCAACTTTGTAGCCAAAGTTACGCTCACAGTTTTTTTATTTCTTCAATAAGAGCATTTTCTTCATCAATTAAACCTTGTAATCTTGATAAATAAACTTTGTCGCTTATAGTAAATCCAGATGATTTCAAATTAAAAAGTAATTCACGATTTGATTTATATTCGTGTTTTACTAAAATAATAGAAATTTCTTTTTTATTTTTATTTCCAGAAACATTAAACATAATATGATCTCTTATCTCTTGAGCTTTATCTTTTAATTCCATAATTCGTGTATTTAAAAAACCTACCTACAACAATATATTGTAGCAATTAAGGCTTTGGTTATTAATTTGATTATCGTCTTGATTTAAGCGAAACGGAAGTTGCATTGTCCATGTGTAATAAAATCCGTTGTTGTAATAGTGTATAATATGGTCTATCATTTTCGTTTAATTTACCGCACCAGCCACTAACAGCGGTTTTGTGCTATTATTTTGGCTATAAAATTTATAATTAAAGGCAAGTGTCTGCAAGCCAAAATAACAGACACCAAACCGCAAAAGGTTATAAGCCATTTAAACACGCTCACAATAAATATGGTCGTATCTATTGTCTATCATTACTTGCTTACACTCCTTACAACTATCTTGGTTGTAATCTATATCTTGTTCATTAAACATTTCAGCTTGTGTGCCAATCCATCCGCAGTTTTCACACTTAAAACGGCTTATAACAGCACCTAAAAGAGATGGCTGGCTTTCGTTTTCTAATGAGGTTTTTTCTGTATTCATAATTTTGTGTTTTTAATTAAGTTTAGAGGTATGATCAGCCACCTCGTTTAGCTGCAAAACGTTATGGGAAATTTTAAAGAACCGAAATAACGAAAGTAAATGAAAAAATCTAATTCAATTGTAAGAACTATTACCATTAATGGAAATTTAAACAACCCAAATGAAATGTATTATGAAATTGATTTTATGACTTTTTCTAAATACGTTTTTAAAATAAATAACGATTATTTTATATTGGATTATCAGTTTAAATTACATCCTTATAAATGGTATGATTTACGTTGGATTTATCAAATAACCTCTTATTGGTTGCTTTTACGAATTTTCCGAAATTCAGAAACTAAAATTAATAAACAGATACATAATAAAGCATCAACAATTACACTTATAACAGAAATGTTATTGGTTATAAAGCCAACGATTGAATTAATTAAATTTTTCATAACTAAATAATTTTAAAATTACTTCTGACTTAAACGGTGCGGAAGTGGAACCGAAAAAAAAACCGAAGCCCTAACAGCAGTTACAAGAAAGGGCAAAATTTATTAGTAACATCACGTTCACGTTTCGCATTAAAATTTAGTAGTAACCGAAAATATCCAGTCACGAAATTTGCCACTTCTTGTAGCTGCGGAACGTTGTAGGTAAGTTTGCTAGAACCAAAACACCGAAAGTATAAGAAACCCCGTTTAGTACAGGGTTTCTTAGTTGTTAGTTATTACTGCTTCTTAATATTCCAACCCTTAATTGTATTGAAATAAACCAATTCCCCTTTTGGATTAGTCCATTCTCTGCCACTTAAATTGATTCCGATTACTACGCTGTCTCCAATGCTATATCCGTCCAGATACTCGCATTTATCCTGCTGAAATTGAATGGAAATATGCTGTGGATATTGCTCATCTGTTGTAACTACTACATCTCTTTTTTTGAAACCTGCTGATCCAACTTCTTTGGTTTGATCAATCATTTTTATTTTTCCTGTTACTTCCATTTTATAAATTATTTATTTTCTAAAACTTGATCCTTTAAACTCTATTATGTTAAACATTTCGAATAATCTATCGTAAAGCCCACCTCTTATATACGCAACTGTTAGCAAATAGCTACTCAACAACATAAATAGAAGTTGGACGATTGTAGTTTTTAACTTCACCTACTTCGATTGTATAATCTGGAGTTAATTCTGTGTTTGGTTTTTCATTTGTTTTTACGGCATAATGTATTTGACAGCCAGCTAATAATACGTGATTCTTTTCCCCACTAACTTTCGCAAACCAATTTGAGCTTCTAACATTTGTTTTTATTCCTAAAATAGCATCGCTTACTATCTCAACTTCTCCCCAAACGGATTTATATTGTTTGCCATCTGCTCCGTAAAACCACGCATCGGTGGTAATTAAATATTTTCCTTTCATAATTTATTAAGTTTATTTTTTATTGTCCGTTTCTTTTGTTAAATAAATAAGTTTGCAAATCTTTCTTTGCTTTTTTTTCTGCTTTTTTTAAAGTCAAATAATTTGGGTCTTCTTTATTATTTTGATATTCGTCTCCTTCACGAACTTCAATATAAATTAAAGACTCTCGCTCGCTTGGATTCATTTCGTTGAATTGTTGCTCTCGCATTATACAAAATATTTCCTTAGATGATGCCATGTTATAAAGTTTTTAAATGATTTTCTAATTCTAATACCTGTACTTGCGTAGCGTCTAATTTTCCTTCCTCAATCATATTCAACACTTCCTCAATACGTTCCTTTGTAGCCTCTGTAATTAACTTAGCTAGTTGTCTTGGATTCATTGTAGGAGTTTTTACGGGGGTAATTTCTACGTGTGGAATATCCTGAGTAACTTCTTGCGCTGGCATTTCGTCACTTGTATATGGCATTCCTCCTAATTCGTCAGAAAAACACAATCTAAATGCCTGAGAGATTCCGACTTTTTTAGTCATAAAATTAGCCTTTTCCCAAAATTTAGTAACTACTCCAGCTTTTGTTTTCTGAACCCATTCGTTATAAAAAACCTCCCAAACAAATGGATGCTGACGATCTTTTCTAAAGATAGTAACAGTCGCTTTCAAATCGTTATTTTTAACACTTCCAGAAGTTGTAGCGTTCCACCCGTCTAATTGTCCTGATCGTTCGGCTCTTTTTATATAAACTTCGTAACCAGTAATAATGGATAGTTGTTTGTATTCTCCAGATCCATAAACCGTGCAAAAAATTTCACGCTTAAACGGATTTAAACCGAAAGTTTTAGCAATATTTAAGAACTGGATTTTTTCCTTTTCTTCCAGTTTGGGAGAAATTCCCATAACGTCAAGGTACTCAATAAGCATTTTGTCATTAACATTTTCCGAAGCAATGATTTCATTTTTCATAATAATTTATTTAATTTAGTTAATTTTTTTTTTAAAAGTGAATTATGTCCCACCTGCGCCACTTCTTTTAAATATTGAATTTCGTTTTTTAAATATAAAAACAAATCCAATAAGGGTTTTTCGTGCCCTGTTTCATTATAGTGCTCAAAGCATTCTAACAACGTTTCAGGCGGTTTTGGTTCTGCGTCCAATTGATAGTTTATATTAATTGGATTCTCTGGGCTGTAATCTAAGTACGTGTCTAGCATGGCTTTACAATTTCATAGTTAATTTCGATTTTAGAAAGAGGTTTGTCAAAGTTTGGATCAATTGTTTTTTTATTGAAGATAAACTTTTCGATTGAAGCCACATCAGATTTCAATTTAGAATTTTCCAGACTTAAACGATGCTTAAAATTAGCCTCAACTTTTTTAAACAATTGAATATTTTCTGCCACGCTTTCGGACGTTAGTAATTCCGTAATTAAATCGAGCTTACTTTTTAGCTCTTGATTTTTGATGAATTTTAATAGAAATTTCATAATTGCCGGGGTATTAAAGTTATTAATTCAATTTTAAAATTATCCGCAATCTTAACCAAAACACTAAGTGGACAATCTTTTTTAAGATTCCAATTATAAAGCGTGTTTGGATGGGTTTCTAAAAAAACTCCGAGCTCTGCAACGGTCATTTTTTTGTGGACGTATTCTATTTTTTTCAAAACGAATACAAGGTCAAAATAGGTTTTTTGTTTCATAATACATTTTTTTGACAAAGATACAAATATTTTTGACTTACACAATAATTTAGTAATATTTTTTATTTTTTATTGTTTTATTCAATATATTGTTTATCTTTGCTAAAAAAAGATATGGCTATTAAAAAACAAATACCCGAAAAGTATTCCGAAAGATTTGCCAATAAAGAAAATGAACTTGTAGTATTACCAACAGATAAACCAAGTACAAAACAGACTTTAAATTTAACCCGAAACCAGCTATTGTGTAGCGTATGTTACTGGCTGTGTTTTTAATCCACAAACAAAATATTATGAGAACAATTCCACCCGCTGAAACTTTTATCATAAATAAACTTGATGAAACGCAATCAAACGAAAACAGACCGCCAACACCTAAACAAGTTGAAGAATGGATGATAGAATTTGCCAAAATGCACGTTACAGAAGCATTGAAAAAGGCGAGCGAAAAAGTAGCTATGAAACTTCGTGATGATGTTTACGAATTAGATATGAACGATGATTGGATGGCGGTTGATAGAAATTCTATTTTAACCGCTTACAATTTGGACGATATTGAGTAACATAGCCAGTAATGTTCCGAGTATTGGAGTAGGATTTTTTACAAATTTAAAAACAAAATTATATTATGAAAACAGAACTTGAAATTGCAAAAAAAAGAATATTAGAATTAGAGAACGAAGTAAAAAAACTTACTTCCAATACTGTGTTAGCGGGATGTTCGCATTTATGGACTAAGAGCCTCACAAGTGCCAGTACAGATTGGCGGTGCAATAGATGTGGCGGAACGACTAATATAATAGGAATAAATGCGAATTTACGCTAACGGAAAAGCTTTGTGATGTTGCCGAAAAAACACATACTAATTTTTAAATTTAAGACAGATTATGAAAGAAAAAAACAATGTTACAGTTCAAGACCAAGACGGCAATAGCTCAAAACCGCTGTTAGCAAATCGGTTTAATATAGATTTTTTCGAGTTTAGTTTTTTAGTTGAAGCGTGCATACCGCCAAGACCAATTGCAAGAGCAATGTTTTGGGATGATGTGATAAATAAACATTATCACGTTTTAACAGAAAATGAACGTGAAAGACTATTTGAATGGGTAAATCGATGCTCAGGAATGGAGCATAGTTTAGAATCTAATAATAAAGATTGTCATTTATTTAACGCTCGATTTGATAAAAAAAATCAATATAAAGTAAGATGCCAATATCACGGGGAAGAAAAAACGGTTGAATGCTTTAAATGGAATAATAGATACCATATTTCAAAAACTCAATCGCTTTTGGAAGAATATATTATCGAAGCAACAAAGGTTTCGCTTAAACCATTACCACTAACATATCGGTGCTTGTAGATGCTATCCTACGCACCAACAGAATTTCGGCTAGTATTTACAAACCACTGTTATCGCTAGTTGTGGGTAATTTAAACTAAATTTTAATAATATGCAAAAAGATAAATTGATACACATTAAAACAGCTATAATAGATTTTAATTGTCCTTTTTGTAAAAAAGGATATAATGACGATGATGATAAATATCTAATAAGATGCGAGAATAATAAAAACTATATAACTAAAATAAATTGTGATTGTGGCAATTATTTTTATATGACTTTCAATTATATGGGAAATGCTGTTTCTTATAAACCCGAATCATAGCTATTACTTATAACGTTTTGCATCTTGTAACTGCTGTTAGGGCTTCGGTTTTTTTTTCGGTTCCACTTCCGCACCGTTTAAGTCAGAAGTAATTTTAAAATTATTTAGTTATGAAAAATTTAATTAATTCAATCG
>Ga0209443_1000537_pt1 | contig 25855 bp, 24 predicted proteins | sample LauGreBMM110DCMD_2_FD_187571 | JGI IMG/M metagenome (GOLD analysis project Ga0209443, IMG submission 187571) | Freshwater lake microbial communities from Lake Michigan, USA - Su13.BD.MM110.DCMD (SPAdes) (version 2) | ecosystem: Environmental > Aquatic > Freshwater > Lake | place: Lake Michigan... | reverse complement strand
AAGGTGCTCGAGGAGTTCCTCCCCAAGCAGCTCTCGCCCGAGGAGACCGAAGAGTTGGTCAAGGCCGCCATCGCCGAGGTCGGCGCCACCAGCAAGAAGGACATGGGCGCGGTGATGAAGGCCGCCCAAGCCAAGGCCGCCGGGCGCGCGGGCGGCAAGGTCATGAGCGCGCTGGTCGGCAAGCTGCTGCCTTGAGGCCAGGATGGAGCGCGGGCGGCCCGCCCGCGCTCCGCCGACCGCGGGACGGTTTCTGCGGGCGAGCCGCCCCCCCGCTCTTGTGCCTCGGTTTCCTGCGTGCGTTCCCGGCGTCCCGAGGGCATGCTAGTGCGGCTCGTGATGAACCTCCCCAACCAGCTCACCGTCTCCCGATTCGCGCTCACGGGGCTTTTCCTCGGGGCGATGTTCGGGCGGTTCCCCGGACACGAGAGCGTGGCGCTGGTGTTCTTCAGCCTGGCCGGCATCACCGATTTTCTCGACGGCCGGATCGCCCGCCAGCGCGGGCTCATCACGAACTTCGGGATCCTGATGGATCCGCTCGCCGACAAGATCCTCACTTGCTCGGCGTTCATCGCCTTTGTCGGGCGCGACCTGATGCCGGCGTGGATGGTCGTGATCATCGTCGGCCGCGAACTGGCCATCACCGGGCTGCGGTTGCTGGCGTCGTCGAAGAACGTCGTCCTGGCGGCCGAAGGCTACGGCAAGCACAAGACCATCTCGCAGATCGTGTCGATCGTGGCCGTGCTCATCGTGCTCAGCTATCCGCAATGGGGCCCGATCGGCGAATGGATCTTCGGCGGGCATCTGTTCGGAGTGCCGTGGTCGGTCCGTGTCGCGCAAGCGTCCAAGTGGCTGGCCGTCGCGCTCACCGCGCTGAGCGGCAGCATCTACTTGTGGCGGAACCGCCACCTGTACCTCCAGGACATGTGATGCGGCGTGCCGGCGAAGGAGGCATGAGGTCGAAGCTCATCGTGTGGGTTGCCCAAGGCTTCGGCGTGGGCCGCATCCCGTTCGCGCCGGGCACTTGGGGATCGGTCCTGGGGATCGTGTGGGCGCTCCTCCTGCTGTGGCCCCGTTCGTTGTCCTCCTTCTTCATCGGGACCGCGATCGCGGCCGGATTTGCGGTCTGGTGCTGCGGCCGCGCCGAGCGGATCCTCGGCCAGCATGACCCGGGATCCGTCGTGTTGGACGAGATCGTGGCCTTGCCGCTGACGATGGGCGGATCGGTGCTATGGGCGTGGATCCAGACCGGGACCGTCCCGAGCGCATCGGCACTGCTGCATGCGTGGCCGGTCTGGGTGGTCGGGTTCGGCCTGTTCCGGTTGTTCGATATCTGGAAGCCGTGGCCGGTCGGCGCTCTCCAACGATTGCCCGGCGGATGGGGCGTGGTCGCCGACGACCTTGCCGCGGGCGTGCTGAGCGGCGGATTGCTGGCGCTGGCCTGTCAGGTCACCGGCGCGGGCCGCCTCCTGCCGGGTTGATCGGGTCCGGGGAGACGGGATCCTTCGGAGACCCCTGGGTCGACCCGTCCCGTCGCCTTCCCTCACAGCGCGTGGAACTTTGCCGTGACCTTGTCGCCGCCGAGGTCGAGCACCGCCACGCTCCGTTCCAGTTTGAAGCGCGGTTTGCCCGAATAACCGGGGTTGAAGAAGAGCGTGCCACCGAGGGTCTCGCAGAATGCCTGGTGCGTGTGGCCGAAGACCACGACATCGGGCTTCACCTGGGCGAAGCGTTCTCGCAGCGAGTCGCTGAGCGAGCGCGGGCTGACGATGTGATGGACGAAGAACTTCCGCCCGCCCAGTTCCACGATCTCGCTTTCGCGGAAATCCATCCCGAAGTCGTTGTTCCCGAGCACGGCCGTCACCGGCGCGATGGCTCCGAGTTCCTGGATGAGGCCCGGGTATCCGATGTCGCCGCCGTGCAGGATGTGCCCGACGCCGGCGAAGAGATCGAAGGGTCGAGGTAGCCGTGGGTGTCGGAGATGATGCCGATTTTCATGGAGGGGGAAGGTGACCGTTGTTCAGTGATCAGTGATCAGTAGTCAGTAGTCAGTGAACTGGAGGTAGGCCTACCGCGGACCGATCACTGGATACTGTTCACTGATCACTGGCCTTCAAGCCTCCTCCGGCTCGGCCTGCGCTCCTTCTTCGGCCTTTTCGCCCTTCTCTTGCGGCGATTCGGCCGGGGTGAAGCGCCACGCGAGCGCGAACAGTCCGGTGAACAGCCCGCCGCTGAAGAGCGTGTTGCGGAAGAACTCCCACGTCTGCGGCCAGCCCTTGGTGCCGGCGGTCAGCGCGACCAGCCAACCGGCAAGACTTTTCGTGTACTCCGGGTTGTGGAAGGGGTTCAGCAGCCAGGCCGCCGTGTTGGTGACGAGATAGAAGACGATCGCGCCGAGCACGCCGCCGCCGAGCAGGCCGAGCAGGTCACGCGTGCCGCGGAAACGCCGACCCAACCACCAGAGCGCGCCGAACCCGGCGTAGTTGCAGGCGAGATAGAGCAGGCCGGCGACCGTGAAGACCTCGTAGCCCATCCCGAACTGGTAGTAGGCATCCAGCGCGAGGTCGGTCACGAGCAGCAGGGCGAGCGGCGCGCGCCAAGTGAGTCGTTCCGGGAACAACGCCCCGGCACAGAAGACCAGGGCGTACACCGCGCTGAAGTTCGCCGGCATCAGCCCCGGCCAGCGCGACAACGCGACCAGCGCGAGGAAGACGTAGGGCAACAGTTGGCGCAGACGGAGGCTCACCGGCCGCGGAGATTAGCGGCGGATTGCCAATTGCCAATTTACAATTACCCAATGGACGCCAAATGACGCTGTTCCCGGTCCTCCACGAGGACGCCGACCTGCTGGTGCTGCACAAACCGGCCGGATTGGTCTGCCATCCGACCAAGGGCGACGCGTGGTCGAGCCTCATCAGCCGCGTCCGGATCCATCTCGGCCTCGCGGCGGAACCGCAGATGGTCCATCGGCTCGACCGCGAGACCAGCGGGGTGATGGTCTTCGGCAAGACGCCGGAAGCCTCCGAGGAGCTGAGGCGGCTGTGGCAGACCGGATTGGTCACCAAGGAGTACGTCGCCATCGTCCACGGCGCGGTCCGCGAGGAGTCGGGGCACATCGACGGTCCGCTCGGCAAGGACGAGGCCAGCGCCGTGTCGGTGAAGGACCGGGTGCGGCCGGACGGCGCGCCGGCGCGGACGCATTGGTGGCGCGTCCGGCAGTTCACCCGGCCCGAAGGCGAGTTCTCCCTGCTGCGCGTGCGGCTCGATACCGGCCGCAAGCACCAGATCCGCATCCATCTCGCCCACCTAGGGCATCCGCTCGCCGGCGAGAAGATGTACGGCGCGGACGAGACGCTCTACCTCCGCTTCGTGGAACGCCGGCTGTCCGATGCCGATCGCACGCTGCTCATGTTGCCGAACCAAGCGCTGCACGCGGCCAAACTGTGGATCCCTTGGGGCGGCGAGGAACGCGAGTTCGTCTCGCCGCCGGAACCCTCCTTCCTGGGCTTCTTGCGCGGCGATCTGTTGCGATGGGCCGAGGATCCGTTCGATCCGCAGCGGCCGCACACGCCGGACCTGGGAGGCACGTCGACCGGCGCGGCGTCCGATTGACGGAGGCCACGGGTATCCGCCGCGGCTCGACTTGGCCGGGCCCTCGGGTCCAGCTTCCGCCATGCTCCGTCCCTGCTTGGCGTTGTTGCCGGTCCTGCTCGCGGTCTGTTTGGCCGGGTGCCGGACGGGCCAACAAACCGGGCCCGCGACCTCGACCGGTTTCCGGCCCGAGAAGCTCGCGGAGATCGATGCCGCCATCCGCGCCTCGATCAGCGAAGGCCAGACCCCGGGCGGCGTGTTCTGGCTCCAGCGTCACGGCATCGCGTACCACAAGGCGTTCGGCGACCGCGCCGTCGAGCCGGTCCGCGAGCCGATGACCGAGGACACGATCTTCGACGCCGCGTCGCTCACCAAGGTGATCGCGACGACCCCCGCGGTGATGAAGCTCGTCGAGCAAGGCCGCCTCGATGTGGAAGCACCGGTGCGGCGCTACCTGCCGGAATTCGCCGCGAACGGGAAGGACGCCATCACCGTCCGACAGTTGCTCACCCACGTCTCCGGCCTTCCGCCGGGGCTCTCGCTGCAAAAGGAGTGGACGGGACGCGCGGTCGCCATCGCCCAAGCCTGTGCCGAAAAGCCGGTCGAGCCGCCCGGCACGAAGTCCCGGTACAGCGACATCAATTTCATCCTGCTCGGTGAGATCGTCCGGCGCGTCGCCGGCGAACCGCTCGACCGGTTCTGCGCCCGCGAGGTCTTCGGGCCTCTCGGGATGAAGGACACGGGGTTCCGGCCCTTCGATCCGGTGGCCGGGGCCGCCTTCACCGCCGCGGGCAGCGGACGCATCGCGCCCACCGAGCATCGAGCGGAAGGCCTGCTGCGCGGCGTCGTGCACGATCCCACGTCACGGCGCATGGGCGGCGTGGCCGGGCACGCGGGGTTGTTCACCACCGCAGGCGATCTGGCCCGGTTCTCCCGGATGATGCTCGGCGGCGGCGCGCTCGACGGACGACGCGTCCTGCGGGCGGAGACGGTGAAGCTCATGACGTCCGTGCGATCGCCGCCGGGGCTGGCTCGGCGCGGGTTGGGTTGGGACATCGATTCGCCCTATGCCGGCCCGCGCGGCGCGCATTTCCCCATCGGCAGCTTCGGCCACACGGGCTGGACCGGCACGAGCCTGTGGATCGATCCGTTCTCCGGCACTTTCGTGGTCTTTGTCGCGAACCGGAACCATCCGACCGAGGCGGGCAACGTCATCGGGCTGCGTCGCAAGCTCGGGACGCTCGCGGCCGAGGCGGTGCGCGATTTCGATTTCACCCACGTCGCCGGCGCGCTGCCTCCCGACCCCGCGTCAGCGCGCTGAGGTTTCGGGTCTTGGGTTTGGGGTCTAGGGTCTGGGGTCCCGGGGCTCGGTGGTGATAGGAAGCGAGGCAGCGACATTGACCGTGACCACGCTGCAAGGCGGCCGCCGTGGCATATGAAGGCAAAAAGTGAAAAGCAGTGGCGGTGGCGCTACGGCCGACGGCGTGCCCACCGCTACTTCGGGTCGCACCTGCCCTTTCTTCGTTACCAGCGTCGCCCTCCCTGACCCAGGCTCGCCGACTTGATCCGGGTGGAATCGGCGCTACACCGCCACCGGGGCCTTGATGGCCGGGTGCGGATCGTATCCGACCAGCTCGAAGTCCTCGTACCGGAAGGCGTGGATGTCCTTCACCTCCGGGTTGATCTTCATCGTCGGCAGCGGCCGGGGCTCACGGTCGAGCTGCAGCTTCACCTGCTCGACATGGTTCGAGTAGATGTGGACGTCGCCGAAGGTGTGGATGAAGTCGCCCGGTTTCAGACCGGTCACCTGCGCGACCATGAGCGTGAGCAGCGCATAGCTGGCGATGTTGAACGGCACGCCGAGGAACAGGTCGGCGCTGCGCTGGTAGAGCTGGCAGCTCAGCTCGCCGTCGCTCACGTAGAACTGGAAGAGCGAATGGCAAGGCGGCAGGGCCATCGTGCCGATCTCACCGGGATTCCACGCGCTGACGATCAGCCGGCGGGAATGTGGGTCGCGCCGGATCTGGGCGATGACGTCGTCGAGCTGATGGATGCTGCGGCCGTCGGCGGTGCGCCAGTCGCACCATTGCGCGCCGTACACGCGGCCGAGGTCGCCGGTCTGCTTGTCCGCCCATTCGTTCCAGATGGTGACGCCGTGCTCCTGCAGCCAGCGGACGTTCGTGTCGCCGCGGATGAACCAGAGCAGCTCGTACAGGATCGACTTGAGGTGGACCTTTTTGGTCGTGACCAGCGGGAACCCGTCGGCGAGCCGGTAGCGCGTCTGCGCGCCGAAGAGCGAGTAGGTGCCGGTGCCGGTGCGGTCGGACTTGGACTTGCCGTGCTCGAGCACGTGCCGGAGGAGATCGAGATAAGGGCGCATCGGCGGGGAATACGTTCTGGTTTCCAGCGCCCGGGTTCAAGGGCGCTTCGGCTAGGGGCCCGGGGCCCGGGTTTTTTAAGTGTGAGGTCTCAGGTCTGAGATTTCAGGTCCCGGGTCCATGCCACCGATTCACGCCACCTTCAGATAGATCGCCTTCAGATACTTCGCCTCCGGGATGGTGGCCGGATGGTCGGGTGCGTGGGTCGTGGTGCGGAGCTCGGTGACGCGGCGTCCGGTGAGCCGGGCGGCCTCGCGCACCGCGCCGAAGAACTCGTTCTCGCTCACGTGCGCGCTGCACGACGCCGCCAGCAGCGTGCCTCCGGGCCGCACGCGTGCGACGCCCGAGGTCGCGAGCCGTCCGTAGGCCTGGATCGCGCCGTGGCGCTCGGCCTCGCGCTTCGCCAACGACGGCGGATCGAGGACCACCAGGTCGAAGGCGCGCACCGGACCGTTGGCGAGCCACTCGAAAGCATCGCCCTGGACCTGGTCGTGCGGGACGGCGCTGATCCGCGCGTCGTCGTGGTTCAGCGCGAAGTTGCGCTTGGCCGATGCGAGCGCGTGGGCCGACAGGTCGAGGTCGGTCACCGACTTCGCGCCGCCGCGCGCCGCGTAGAGGCTGAACCCGCCGGAGAAGCTGAACGCGTTCAGCACCTCGGCGCCGGCCGCCAGGGTCCCGACCATCCGGCGGTTGTCGCGCTGGTCGAGGAAAAAGCCGGTCTTCTGCCCGCGGACGACGTCGGCTTCGAACCGCAGGCCGGATTCGCGGAACACCACGATAGGGTCCGATGCCGCCTCGCCCGCCGGCGGGGTGCCGCCGAGCTCCGAGCCGTCCTCGAGGCCGATCAAGCGCGCCGCGTCCTGGCTGTTGCGGCTGAGGCGCAAGACCAGGCGGGCAGGACGGAGCGCCGCTTGGATCATCGATGTCAGCTCCGCCACGCGCGGCAGCCACACGGGGGAGTAGAGCTTGAGCACCAAGGTGTCGGCGTAGCGGTCGAGCACGAGGCCCGGCCAACCGTCGCTCTCGCCGTTGATGAGCCGGTAGCCGTCGGTGTCCGGTCCGATGGCCTCCGGGGTGCGGCGCGCCACCGCGGCGTCGAACCGCGCGCGCCACCACGCCGCGTCGATGGTGACCGGTTTGCCGGAGTGGAGGATCCGGACGCGGATGGGCGAACCGGGATCAAAGAGGCCGACGGCGAGAAACTTGTCGCTCCGGTCGAAGATGACCGCGAGCTCGCCCGCCTCGGCGTCGCGGTTCTGCTCGCGGAGGGAGTCGGTGTAGACCCACGGGTGGCCGCCGCGGATGATGGATTCTGCCGTCGCGGTGACGCGGAGGCGGAGACGGGGCTTGGCGACGGACGAAGACATCGCCGCGACGATGACCGATCGCGGCCACCGCGGCGAGGACCGCTTTGGAAGACGGACCAGGGAGGGTGCAACCCGGTTTGTTGCAGGGATGAAGCGTCCACTTTGCAAGCCAGAGGCTTGCCAGCCATGAGCCGGGGGTTGAGCGCCAGCGACGCGGAGGCCGAGCTTCGCCTCTGCGTTGGGTTCGGGCTCTTCCACAAGAGTCCGTGGTCGCGATGGTCGGCAGCGACTTCCGACTCGTGGAAGTCGCCTGACCGGGACCCGCAGGACAGATGGGGCCGCGCGGCAGCGCGGACCCTACCCATGATGGTAGGGACGGGCTGCCGCCCGTCCGTGACTTCTCCCCCCACGCCGAGGGCAACTCGGCCACACGGAGCACAACTCCGCGCCACATCCGCCGACGTGTCCGCCACTTTCGGTCACACCCTTTGGAAGACGGATCAAGCAGACCCCATCGCGTCCGCATGCACCGCCAGCCCGCATTTCACGGAGATCCGGCGTGCCGGGGCAGGGCAGCGGCTCCGTCCCCGCTCAAAGCCGCGGTCCGGGCGGGACGATGGGTGCCTCGAAGGCGGACGCGCCCTTCGCCTTGAGCTTCCGTTTCCACACCTTGTCGCCGGCGGCGAGGTAGAGCTCGTCGCGGTCCTTGCCGCCGAAGCACACGCTGCTCGCCCACGCGCCGGGCTCGGGCTTGTTGAGGATGCCGTTGACCCGGCCCGCTTGGTCGCAGAACTGGACGCCGACGCTCGATGCCACGTAGAGGCGGCCCGCGGTGTCCACGCACAGGCCGTCCGCGCCGGATCCGCGCGGGTCATCCGGCATGTGCAGGTGGAAGTAGCGCTGCTTGAAGGCGAGCGTGCCGTCGTCGCGGACCTGGAAGCTGTAGATGAGCTGGCCGACGAGGTCGCTGACGTAGAGCAGCGATTGGTCCGGCGAGAAGGCGAGGCCGCTGGGGAACTCGATGCCGGTGTCGAGCGTCGTCACCTTGCCCTTGGCGTCCATGGCCTTGACCGCGTGCGCGGCCGGATCGGTGAAGTAGGTCGTGCCGGAGTGCCGGACGACCATCGCCTTCGCGGCCGCATCGGTGGAGACGATCTTTTCGCCGGCCTTGCCCTCGAGCTCGACGATGCCGCGGGTGGCGGGCCGGGAAGCGAGCACGCGTCCGTCCGGCGTCACCGCCATGGCCTGCGGATGGTCGGCAGCGTCGCGCAGGATGGCGACCGCGCCGTCGAGCGCGACCTTGTAGATGCGGTTGGCCGGCGGGTCGGTGAAGTAGACCGCGCCCGCGGCGTCGGCCGCGAGGCCGCCGGGGAACTGGTAGCCTTGGCCGACGAGTTGCCAATCGCCGTCGATGAGCCCGGCGGCAAGGTGCTTCGCGCCGCTGCCGGCCTTCACCGGCTTAGGATAATCCTTCCAGAGCCAGCGCATCGCGTCGGGGAAGATGCTGCCGCCCTGCTTGCCGTCGTGCCCGCCGGTGCCCCATTGGTGGGTCACCTCATAGCCGGCGAACTGGAGCGCGCTGAGCATGGCCTGGTTGGCGATCCACCAGTTGCCGCCGTAGATGTCCTGGTCTTTATAGCCGTCCTGGAGGAACACGCGCAGCGGCTTCGGCTCGGTCTTGCGGATGAGCGTGGGGAACACATCGGCGCCGCGCAGGCCCACGTAGGTGCCGATGGTGCTGAACACGCGGCGGAACTGGTCGGGCCGTTCCCATGCCGCGTTGAAGGCGGCGATCGCGCCGCTGCTCGACCCGGCGATGGCGCGGCCGTCCGCGGAAGTGGTGATGAGATAGCGCGACGTGACCTCGGGCAGCAGCTCCTCGACGAGGAAGCGCGCGTAGGCGTCGCCGAGACCGTCGTACTCGTAGCTGCGGTTGTAGCGGGGCAGCGCGTTGGTGCCGAGGGTCGACGGGACGACGCCCGGGTTCACGAAGACGCCGATGGTCACCGGCATCTCCCCCTTGGCGATGAGGTTGTCGAACACGACCGGCACGCGCCATTGGCCGGTGGGAGAGAGGTAGCCGCCGCCGTCCTGGAAGACCATCACCGCAGCCGGCTTGTCGCCGGTGTACTGGCGCGGCACGTAGATCCAATAGTCGCGGCTGGTGCCGGGGAAGACCGAGTTGGTGCCGGCGTTGAATGCCTGCTGCAGCACGGATCCGTGCGGCACGGCGGGATCCACCTGGGAATCCGGGCCGAGGACATAGTCGTTGTCCTCCGCCGCGCCGCGGAAGACCGCGAGACCGAGGGCGAAGAAAGCCGACACAAGAGACCGGCGGATGCTGCGGGGAACCATCCATCGAGGGAACCAAAGCCGCCGTGGCCGGAGCAACAGGTTAAAGCCCGGGCGTGGCAGGGCCGCAGGTCGGGACCGGACGGGACGGACGAACAACGCGTCGCCGGCCGTCCTGCCTGGCGGATCCACGGCGCGTCACTGCCGGAACACGCTGGTCATGATGACCTCCTTGGTCTTCCAGAGCAGGGTCATGGTGAGCGCCACCGGCGGCAGCGCGAGCACGACGACCAGCCATGCTTTGGCGACTTCCATCGCCGACAATATCCAGACGAGCGGGCCCTGCGGTTCCGGCAAGCGCATCAGCAGCAGGTACGCGGCGAAGAGGATCCCCTGGGTCACGACGAGCGTGCCGTTGAGCCGGGCGAAGAAGCGCGTCTCCACCCGGAGCGCCTCGTCCGGCAGCATGGCGGCGAGGCGCACGAGCAGGTGGTTCAGCGCGAGCAGGAACGCCAGGCCCGCGACGAGCAGCAGCACCATGCTGTGCGCGAAGAACGGTTCCTCCGGCCGGCGGCCCCACCACACCGTGAACGGCGCGAGCGCGAGCAGGAGCATCGCCGACAACCGTGCCCGTGCGACGGCGGCGGCCCAGATCCGCTCCTGGGGTTGGAACCGGTCGAACTGGTGGACGCCGTAGAGCACCAGCGCGCTGGCGGCGAGCACCGGACCGAACCCGACCGGGTTCCACGAATCTTCCAGCGCCGCCTTGGCATCGAAGAGCAGCACGGCCGGCAACCCCCAGAACACGGCCGACAATCCGCGCACGACGCGGGCCAGGGCCGGGATGACGGCCGGCGGAGTCACCCGAGCGTGAGGTAGGTGTAGTCCTTCAGCCCGCGCTCGTAGTCGTCGAGCAGGCGCATCGCCTCGCTGGGCTTCAGGCGGTCGGACTTGATCGCGGCGTCGACCTGGGCCTTCATCTGGCGCTGCAGCTCCTTCTCGTCGTACTGCACGGCGCTGAGGCACTGGATGATGGTGTTGCCCTCGATGACCTCCTCGACGTAGTAGCCGGCCGGTTCGTCGGGCTCCAGGAACACGTGCAGCTCGTTCACGCGACCGAAGAGGTTGTGCAGGTCGCCCATGATGTCCTGGTAGGCGCCCATCAGGAAGAAGCCGAGATAGTACGGCTCGGACCCGTGGCCGTTCTGCTTCAGCGTGTGGAGCGGGAGCGTGTCGCGGACGTCGCGCAGGTCGATGAACTTGTTGATCGCGCCGTCGGAATCGCAGGTGATGTCCACCAGCGTGCATTCCTGCGTGGGCCGCTCGTCGAGCCGGCTGACGGGCATGATGGGGAACAGCTGGCCCAGCGCCCAGTGGTCGAGCAGCGACTGGAAGACCGAGAAATTGCAGAGGTACTGGTCGCCGAGCGAATCCTCGAGCTTGCGGATCTCCTCGGGGATGTAGGCCTGTCCCTTGAAGCTGACGACGACGGCGAGGCTGATCTCCCAGTAGAGGGTCTCGATCTTGGCCTTCGCGGGCAGCTCGATCAGGCCGAGCGTGAACATGTTGTGGGCGTCCTCCTTGCGCTCCAGCGCGTCGTGGTAGGCCTCCAGCTTGTTCAAGCGCGCCAGGTTCTTGCGGATGTCGAGCAGCTCCTTCACCAGCGGATGCTCGCCCTCGCCGTGCTCGCCGAAGGTGAACTGCGGCACCACCGGCGACTTGTGGATGGCGCCGAAGACCTCGACCAGCAGCACGCTGTGGTGCGCCACCAGCGCGCGGCCGGACTCGCTCACGATATCGGGATGCGCCACGCCCTCGGCGTTGCAGACGTCGGCGAGGTAGTAGACGATGTCGTTGGTGTACTCCTGCAGCGTGTAGTTGATCGAGCTGTCGAACGCGCTGCGCGAGCCGTCGTAATCGACGCCGAGGCCGCCGCCCACGTCCACGAACTCGATGTCGAAGCCCATCTTGCGCAGCTTTGCGTAGAAGCGCGCCGCCTCCTGCACGGCCTTCTTCACCGTGAGGATGTCCGGCACCTGCGAGCCGATGTGGAAGTGCAGCAGCTTGAAGCAGTGCCCGAGGCCCTCGGAGTCGAGCAGCTCGGTCGCCGCCAACAGCTCCGCGGTGCTGAGGCCGAACTTCGCGTTCTCGCCCCCGCTCTCGGCCCACTTGCCGGCGCCCTTGCTCAGCAGCCGCGCGCGGATGCCGATCTGCGGCTCGACACCGACCTGCTTGGACACGGTGATGATCTGCCGGAGCTCCTCGAGCTTCTCGACCACCATGATCACCTTCTTGCCGAGCTTGATCCCCTGGAGCGCGAGCTTGATGAACGCGGCGTCCTTGTAGCCGTTGCAGATGATCAACGAGCCGGGCTCGCTCTGGAGCGCCATCCCGATGAACAGCTCCGGCTTGCTGCCGACCTCGAGGCCGAAGTTGTAGGCCTTGCCCGCGTCGAGGATCTCCTCCACGACCTCGCGCAGTTGGTTGACCTTGATGGGGAAGACCCCGCGGTAGATGCCCTTGTAGCCGAACTCCGCGATGCTCGCGCGGAACGCCTCGTTCAGCGCGGCGACGCGGTCGCGCAAGATGTCCTGGAACCGCACGAGCAGCGGGAACTTGAGCCCGCGGGACTTCGCCTCCTCGATCAGGTCGGTGAGGTCGACGCTCGCGCCCTTCTCGCGCAGCGGCTTGGCCACGACGTGGCCATGGTCGTCGATGTCGAAATAGCCCGCGCCCCAACGATCGATGTTGTAGGTCGTGCGGGCGGCGGCGATGTCCCACGCGCCATTGACGGCGGAGGGCGAAGCGGCGGTAGGTTCGCTCATTTCTATTTGGTCTGCGCGCGGACTGTAGGAACCGACCCCGCAGATTCAAGGGAGCGCTTGTGAATCTTTGGGCCGGACCACCCTTTCCGGGGCCTTCCGTGAAACTTGGTAACCAAAGGCGCCGGCCGGCGTCTCCCCAGCGACAGCAATGTCTCCCGGACCCCGTCACCGCCACCACAAGCCGCTGCCATGAAAACATCCTCTCGTCCTCTCTTCGCGGCCGGTCTCGCCGCGTTCCTCTCCCTCGGAGCCCTGGGCCTCTCGGCCCAGGACACCGCGCCCGGCGCCGACCCGGGCGGCAACCGCCGCAACCGCGGCCAAGGCGGCCCCGGCGGGGGCGCCAACATGACCCCTGAGCAGATGCGCGCCCGGATGATGGAGCGCGTCCGCGAGCAGTTCGGGGTCAAGGACGACGCCGAATGGAAGATCATCTCCGAACGCGTCGAGAAGGTCGGCGCGGCCCGCCGCGAGATGGGCGGCGGCATGGGCATGCCCGGCGGACGCGGCGGCCCCGGTGGTGCCGGCGGCGGACGCGGCGGTTTCGGCGGCGAACCCAGCGCCGAGGCCACGGCGCTCAAGAGCGCCATCGACAACAACGCGTCGGCCGACGACATCAAGGCCAAGCTCGCCGCGTACCGCGGAGCCCAGAAGGAGAAGGAATCCAAGCTGGCCAAAGCCCAGGACGACCTCCGCCAGGTCCTGTCCGCCAAGCAGGAGGCGGCCGCGGTCCTCGCCGGATATCTCAAGTGACCTCCCGTCCCGGTGGGCCCCATCCCCGACGGCAAACGCATGGCTGACGCCGGCCCTCTCTCGCAACTGGTCGCACGCATGGTGGCCGACAGGCAACTGTCGGCCGCCGACGTCCTCGCCATGTCCGCGCGTCCCGCGTCGGCGCCCGACGGCTCGGAGGCCGCGGTGCTGCGCTGGCTCGCGGCGGAATACCAGCTTTCGTTCTCCGATCTCGAGGACGTCGATCCCGACAAGCAGGTGCTCTCGCTCTTCCCGGCGCGCATCCTGTTGAAGGAAGAGCTGCTCCCGCTCCGCCGCGTCGACGGCGCCGTCGAGATCGCCACCTCGCGCCTCTTCTCCACGCAGGGGCTCGACGTGCTGAAGACGATGACCGGCCTGCGCCTCCAGCCGGTGCTCGCTCCACGCGAGGCGATCGTGCGCGAGATGAAGAAGCGCCTCGGGGTCGGCGCCGACACCATCGATACCCTCGCCGAGGAAGGCGCCGGATTCCAGGTGGTGGACGAGGGCGCGGAGGACGACGGCGACCTCGATTCGAAGGCCGAGGACGCCTCGATCATCCGCTTCGTCAACCAGTTCCTCAAGGACGCCATCGAGCTGCGCGCCTCCGACATCCACCTTGAACCGTTCGAGGCCGAGCTCCGCATCCGTTACCGCATCGACGGCGTGCTCCAGGAGGTCCCCGTGCCGGCGCAGATCAAGCGTTTCCAGCCGGCCATCGTCTCCCGCGTCAAGATCCTCAGCCATCTCAACATCGCCGAGAAACGCCTGCCGCAGGACGGTCGCATCAAGGTCCGCATCGAGGACGCCGAGGTCGACATCCGCGTCTCGATCATCCCCATGCTCCACGGGGAGGCCGTCGTGATGCGTCTCCTTCGCCAGAACTCCACGCTCCGCGGCATGAAGGACCTCGGCATGGACGCCCGGGAGCTCTCCTGCTTCGACCACGTCCTCCAGCTTCCGCACGGCATCGTGCTCGTCACCGGGCCGACCGGTTCCGGCAAGACCTCCACGCTCTACACCGCGCTCAACGCCATCAACGACACCGAGCGCAAGATCATCACCATCGAGGACCCGATCGAGTACCAGCTCCGCGGCGTCAACCAGATCCAGGTGAACGAGAAATCCGGCCTGACCTTCGGCCGCGGGCTGCGCTCCATCCTGCGCCACGACCCGGATGTCATCCTCATCGGCGAGATCCGCGACGCCGAGACCGCGCAGATCGCGGTGCAGGCGTCGCTCACCGGCCACCTCGTCTTCTCCACGCTGCACACGAACGACGCCGCCGGCGCCTGCACGCGCCTCGTGGACATGGGCGTCGAGCCCTACCTGGTCGCCTCGTCGCTCGAGGCCGTCCTCGCCCAGCGCCTCGTCCGCGTCCTCTGCAAGCAGTGCAAAGAGGTGGACGACTCGCCGACGGCGCAGATCTTCAAGGCCCGGCTCGGCATCCCGGCGTCGCATCCCACCTACCGCTCGGTCGGCTGCCGCGAGTGCCGGAACACCGGTTTCCACGGCCGGCACGCCATCTACGAGTGGATGGATTCCAGCAACGAGATCCGGCAGCTGATCCTCCGGAACGCGTCCACCGACGAGATCCGCGACGCCGGTCGGCGCGACGGCATGCGGACATTGGCCGAGGACGGCTGGCGCCTGGTCCGCCAAGGGATCACCACCGTCGAGGAGGTGCTCAGCGTCACCACTGCCAAGGAGGTCTCGCGTTCCACGGTCGATGGACGCGCCGGCGGCGACGCATCGGTGGCCGAGCTTGCGGTGGACCGCGCCTGACGCCATGCCGCTCTTCACCTACAAGGCGCTGCAAGCCGACGGTCTGGCCCTCGAGGGCGAGATCGAGGCCGGCGGCCGCCAAGAGGCGATGAAGCTCGTGTCGGGCCGCGGGCTGCGGCCGATCCGGCTCACCGAACGCGGCGGGACGGGAAGCCCCGCCAAGCCCGCGAAGTCCCCGGCGAAACCCAAGGAATCCGGCAAGGAGGCCGGTGCCGCGGGCAAGCAGGCCGCCGGTCCGAAGGCCGTCTTCGGTGGATCCGGCAAGATCACGCCGCGCATCCTCGAGAACTTCACCCGCCTGCTCTCGAGCCTGCTCGCCGCCGGCGTCCCGCTGAGCCGCGCGCTGGTCATCATGACCAAGGAAGCGGCGACGCCGCTGGCCGGCTCGAAGTGGCGGCAGATCCACGGCGGCGTGGTGGACGGGCTCTCGCTCACGGCCGCGATGGCGCGGCATCCGGAGACCTTCCCGCGGGTCTACGTCGCCATGGTCGAAGCGGGCGAGACCGGCGGCTTCCTCGACGTGGTGCTGGCGCAGATCGCGGATTTCCAGGCGCGGGAGGGGGACATGAAGTCGAAGGTCGTCAACGCGCTGCTCTATCCGGTGATCATCCTGGTGCTCGCCGTCGCGGTGCTGGTCTTCCTGCTCGTCTTCTTCATCCCGCGGTTCCAGCTGATCTTCGCCGGCTTCGGCGGAGAGCTGCCGCTCATCACGCGGATCATCGTCGGCATCAGCGACGCGATGCGGACCTACGGGCTGCTCGGCGCGTCGGGCATCGGCATCGGCCTGTTCATGCTGCGCACGTGGTTCGACTCCGAGGCGGGCCGGCGTTCGTGGGAAGGCGGCATCCTGCGCGCGCCGGTGGTGGGCCCCCTGGTGGCGCAGTTCGCCATGTCGCGCTTCTGCCGGATGCTCGGGACGCTGATCGGCGCCGGCGTCCCGCTGATCGCCGGCCTGAACGTCGCGCGCCGGTCCATCGGCAACCAGATCCTCGTCGATGCCGTCTCGAACTCGATCGAACGCGTGAAGGAAGGCCGCCAGCTCGGGCCGAGCCTCGGCGATTGCCGCGTGCTCTTCTCCGGCGCCACCCTGGAGATGATCGGCGTCGCCGAGGAGAGCGGACGGCTCGACCAGGAGCTGGTCCGCATCGCCAACGTCACCGAGGGCGACCTCGACCGGCAGCTCAAGGCCGCCGTCTCCTTGGCCGAGCCGCTCATGCTGTTCATCGTCGCCGGCCTCGTCGGCCTCATCGTCATCGGCATGGTGCTGCCGATCTTCTCGCTCCAGGACCAGATCAAGTGACCCGAGAAAGAACTCCCGAACCCGAAAGACCCCCTTCCCATGAAGACACCGACCCGCCACTTGAAACTTGAGACCTGGAACTCCCGGCGAAGCCGCGGCTTCACCCTCATCGAGCTGCTGCTCGTGCTCGTCATCCTCGGCGTGCTCGCGGCCATCGTCGTCCCGAAGTTCGCCGGCCGCACCGAGCAGGCCCGTCAGGCCGCCGCGAAGACCCAGGTCTCCAGCTTCGCCACCGTGCTCGACGCCTACGAGGTCGACAACGGCTTCTATCCGAAGGGCAAGAGCGGCCTCAACGATCTCGTCCAAGCGTCGCGCGACGCCAAGAACTGGCGCGGGCCCTACCTCAAGGAGGTGCCGAAGGACCCTTGGGGCAACGACTACGTCTACGAGTGCCCGGGCAAGAACAACCCGACCTCCTACGACGTGTCGTCGATGGGACCCGACGGCCAGATGGGGACCGAAGATGACATCAACAACTGGAGCTCCAACAAGCGCTGAACGACGCCGGGCCGCGGGGTTCACGCTCATCGAGCTGATCCTCGTCATGACGCTGCTCGTGGTCGTCATCGCTCTCGTCGCCCCGTCGCTCGGCAACTTCTTCCGTGGCCGTGACCTTGATTCCGAATCGACCCGGTTCCTGGCGCTCGCCCGCTACGCCCGCAGCCGGGCCGTCTCGGAAGGCGTGCCCATGCTCCTGTGGCTCGATCCCGTCCGGCGCGCCTACGGCCTCACCGAGGAGTACGGCTTCTCGGCGCGCGATGAGAAGGCGGTCACGTTCCAGCTGGCCGAGGATGTCGAGCTGCAGCTCGATCCGCGCGAGCGCGTCACCGGACCGCAGGCGCCCGTCCCCCCGGGGACACCGGGGCCCGGGGCCGGCGCGGTCTCGATCCGCTTCCAGCCCGACGGCTTTGTCGGCGGATCGAGCCCGCAGAGCTTCTATCTCCGCGAACGCGAACGCACCGGCGGTCCGGCCCGCGCCACGAGCGCCCGGACCTCGGTATGGATCACCCAATCGCAGAACCGTGCCAGCTATGAGGTCCAGACCAACGACGTCGCCATCGTCCGCCGTTGACCGGCGCCGCGCCGGCTTCACCTTGGCCGAGGCCCTCGCCGCGATGGCGTTCCTCGCCATCGTGATCCCCGTCGCGGTCAAGGCGATCCAGGTCGCGAACCTCGCCGGGCAGGTCGCCGAAAGGAAATCGGTCGCCGCCCGCGTCGCGGACCGCCTGATGAACGAGAGGGTCGTCACCGGACAGTGGAAGCAGTCCGCCTCCAGCGGCGTCGCCGAGGAAGGCGCACGCCCGTTCCGCTGGAACCTGCAGAGCCGCTCCTGGGACAAGGACACCCTGCGCCTGCTGACCCTGCAGGTGACCTACCAGGTCCAGGGCAAGGACTACGACGTGCGCCTCAGCACGCTCGTGGACAGCAGCCAGCCATGAGCATCCTCCCATCCATGGCAGGTGCCCGGTCCGTCACGACGGGATGCCCGGGCGCGAGGACGCGAAGGGACGATCGGGCCTTCGCTTCTCCCTCGCTTCCCCGCTCCCCCGCTCCCGGCCTCGGTGCTTTCACCCTGATCGAGGTCCTGCTCGCCATCGTCATCTTCGCGCTCGTGCTGGCGGCCGTGAACGCCGTGTTCTTCGGCGCCATCCGTCTCCGGCAGAAGACCGCCGATTCCGCCGCGAAGGCGATGCCGGTGGAGTTGGCCTTGGCGACGCTGCGCCGCGATCTGTCCGGGATCGTCATGCCCGGCGGCACCTACGCCGGCATCCTCGACAGCGTCGCCACCATCCAAGGTATCAACCAACAGGACGTCGGCACCGAGATCTACACCACGTCGGGCGTTTTCCGCGATGGATCGCCGTGGGCCGATATCCAGAAGGTCGCCTACGTGCTGCGCGACGCGACCCACCGGACCGCCTCCGCCGGCCGCGACCTGGTCCGCGTGGTGAAGCGCAACCTCGGCCCCGTCTTGGAGGAACAGGCCGATGAACAGCGCCTGATGACCGGCGTGGGCCGGCTCGACCTGTCGTTCTACGACGGCACGACCTGGCGGACATCGTGGAACTCCACCAACGACGCCACGACCTTGCCCAAGGCCATCAAGGTCGAGATCGCCATGGCTCCGGAACCCCCCGCCCCGGGCGTCCGCCAGGGCCCGGCGCAAGCGGTCCGGACGATCCAGATGATCGTGCCGGTCATGGTGGCGTCGGTGACGAACAGCACCGGTTCGAACAGCACGACGGGAGGTGCGCCGTGAGACTTCCGCGCGGCGCCGCCGCGGCATCCGCATCCGACCGCCCGCGATCGCGCGGCGACCGCGGATCCGCCCTCATCATCACGCTCTGGGTCGCGTTCGGTCTGGTGGCGCTGGCGCTCTATTTCGGCAACACCTCGGCGCTCGACCTGCGCGCATCGGACAACCGCGCCGCCGGCCTCGAGGCCGACCAAGCGATCGAAGGCGCGGCCCGCTACGCCACCTACCTGCTCGGCAAGCTCGACCCGCCCGGCGTGCTGCCCGATCCGGCGACCTATCAGCACGAAGCGGCCGCCGTCGGCGATTCCACGTTCTGGTTCATCGGCCGCGATCCGAAGCAGCCCGCGCAGGTCACCACGGACCTGCCCTTCTTCGCCCTCGTGGACGAAGCGTCGAAGCTCGACCTGAACACGGCCACCGCCGCGATGTTGCAGCTGTTGCCGCGCATGACCCCGGAGCTGGCCGCCGCGATCGTCGATTGGCGCGACGCCGACAGCGAGGTCGCCGAACTGGGCGCCGAGGACGAGATCTATCTGCTCAAGAACCCGCCTTACCATTGCAAGAACGCGCCCTTCGAGAGCGTGGACGAGCTGCGCCTGGTGGAAGGGGCGGATGCCGAGACCCTCTACGGCGAGGACCTCAACCGGAACGGCGTGCTCGATGTGAACGAGAACGACGGGACGGCCTCCCTCCCTGTCGACGACCGCAACGGCCGCCTCGATCCGGGGATCCTCGAGTTCGTGACGGTCGCCGCCAAGGAACCCTTGACCACCACGAACGGGACGCCGCGCATCAACATCCGCCAGAACCCCGGCCAGAACGCGCAGCTGCGGACGCTCCTCCAGACGGCGCTCGGCACGGCGCGGGGGAACCAGGTCATGGGACAGCTCGGTGGAGGAGGCGCGGGCGGCCCGGGCGGCGGACAAGGCGGGCAGACGGTGACGATCAACAGCGTGCTCGAGTTCTACATGCGCAGCCGGATGACCACCGACGAGTTCGCGCTCGTCGAGAGCGACCTCTACTCCGCGCAAGGCACCAACGCGCCGAGCGGCCTCGTGAACATCAACACCGCCGGCGAGCCGGTGCTCGCCTGCATCCCGGGCATCGGCACCGAGCTCGCCCCGACGCTCGTCGCCTATCGGCAGTCGAACGCGGGGAAACAGGACACCGTGGCGTGGGCCGCCGAGCTCCTCGGGGCGCAGAACGCCGCCCGCGCCGGCCGTTACATCACCGGCCGCAGCCACCACTTCTCCGCCGATATCGCCGCCGTCGGCCACCTCGGTCGCGGCTACCGGCGCGCGCGGTTCGTCTTCGATCTCTCGGCCGGCACGCCGCGGATCATCTACCGGCAGGACCTCGGCGACCTCGGTTGGGCGCTCGGGAGGCCGGCACGTTCACGATTGCAAACCTTGGCGATGGACTCCCGATGAAGGACTGGTTCCAGAAACAGCGTCCGCAGGCCGTGCTCGGTCTGGCCTTCGACGGCACGCACGTCGAGGCGGTCGTCGTCCGTCGCGACGGCGATGCCGCCGGGATCGCGCAGACGGCCGCCGGCATCTTCAGCGCCGATCCGGCCAAGGCCGATCCGGTGGTCCTCGGGGCCGAGCTCAAGGCGATGCTCGACGCCGCGGAGATCCGCGAACGCCGGTGCGTCGTCGCGCTGCCGGCGAGCTGGGTGCTCTCGCTCCAGTCGGTGCTGCCGGAGCTTTCCGACGAGGACACCCGGGGCCTGCTCCAGCTGGAGGCGGAGAACGGCTTCCCCTTCCCGCCCGAGGCCCTGGGCATCGCGGTCTCCCGGTCGCAGGTCGCGGGCGGCCCGGTGCACGCGACGCAGCTGGCGGTGCCGCTCGAGCAGATCGCGAAGGTCGGGTCGATGCTGCGCGCGGCCCGGCTCACCCCCGTGTCGTTCACCCTCGGCATCGCGGCATCGCAACCGCCCGGCAAGACCGGCGAAAGCGGCGGCGGCGTGGTGGCGCTCTTCATCGGTGCCCGGGACGTCGCGCTCCTGGCGGTCGCCGGCGGGGGCATCGCGACGCTGAGGATCCTGGAACCGGCGGTCCAAGGCGAGGGGGCCGAGACCACGGTGCCGGCCGATCGCGTGGGACGCGAGCTGCGGGTGACCACGGGCCAGTTGCCGCCGACCTTGCGCGATAGCCTGCGCGGCCTGCGGATCTTCGGCACCGGCGCCGCGGCGGACCGGCTCGCCGCGGAACTCGCCCCGCGCGCCGCGGCCCTCGGCCTGGAGGTCGAGCGGGTGGTCGCCTTCGCTCCGGGCGAGCTGGGCCTCAAGGTCCCCGCTTCGGCTCCGGTAGGCGCCGCCATGGCCGTGGCGACCCGATATCTGGCGGGCACGGCGACCGGACTGGAGTTCCTGCCGCCCCAGGTCTCGGCGTGGCAGCAGTTCGCGGGCAAGCATTCCTCCGGCAAACTGATGCTGGCGGCGAAGGTCGGCGGCGCCGTCCTCGCGGCCGTGTCCCTCGCGTTCATCGTGCAGCAGGTGCGGTTGACGATGCTCCGGTCCGAGTGGTCCGGGATGGCGCCCAAGGTCCGCGAACTGGAGACGTTGCAGCAGCAGATCAAGCGCTACCGGCCTTGGTTCGACGACTCGGTCCGCAGCCTGGGGATCCTGCGGCGGATGACCGAGGCCTTCCCCGAGAACGGCGACGTGACCGCCAAGACCATCGAGATCCGCGAATCCGGACAGGTGATCTGTTCCGCGACGGCCAAGGACCGGGTCGCGATGAACCGGACGCTGGAGAAGCTCCGCGCCACGCCCGACATCGCCGAGCTCCAGCTCGAACAGTCCCCCGGCGAGGCGCCGGTCCAGTTCAACTTCAACTTCCGATGGGCCGCCGGCCCGTCCCGCCCATGAACTTCGACCCCAAGAACCGGCAGCAGCTCCTCACCGCCGTCGCCCTCGGGATCGTCGGCCTGTGGGCGGCCGACCACCTCGTGCTCACCCCGCTCTCCAAGAGCTGGCAGAGCCGCGGCCAAGCCATCACCGACCTCCAGAAACGCATCGTCGACGGACGGCAGATGCTCCAGCGCGAACGTGGCATCCGCGACCGCTGGACCGCGATGCGGACGAACACGCTCCCGGCCGATGTCTCGGCCGCCGAAGGCCGCGTGCTCGGCGCGTTCGACGGATGGTCCCGCGCGGGCCGCGTGACCGTCACCTCGATCAAGCCGCAATGGAGACGCACGGCCGATGATTTCATGACGCTCGAATGCCGCGTCGATGCCTCGGGCAGCTTGTCGACCCTCACGCGGTTCCTGCACGAGGTGGAATCCGACCCGCTCGCGCTGCGCGTGGATTCCGTGGAACTGGCCTCGCGCGACAGGACGGGAGCGCAGTTGACTCTCGGGCTCCAGGTGAGCGGACTCGTGTTGAGCACCGAGAAGCGATGAGAACCGACCTTTCCAACACGGCACGGCTGGCGTTCGCCGTCCTCGCGCTCGGCTGCGGCCTCGCCATCGCTCCGTCACGCGCGGCGGACGCTGAAGCCCCCGTTTCCACCGCGCCGGAAGTCGCGGTCAAGGCGATGACCAACGCAGCCGTGGCGAAGGCATCGGCCGCCACGAACGCCCCGGCACGAGGCGCGACCGATGCGTCCGCCGCCACGGTCGGCATCGACTACGCGTCGTTCCACCAGATCGCCGACCGCAACATCTTCAACGCCGGACGCAGCAGCCGCTCCGCCCGCGGCAGCGAGGAGAAGCCGCGCCAGCCGCAGGTGGACACCTTCACCGTCGTCGGGACGATGAGCTACGACAAGGGCGAGGTCGCCTTCTTCGACGGCAGCAGCGCCCTCTACCGCAAAGCGGTCAAGATCGGCGAGACCCTCGCCGGCCATAAAGTCGTGGCGGTCACGCCCGACGAGGTCCGCATGGAAGCGGATGGCAAGCCGGTGACGATGAAGGTCGGCGCCCAGATGCGTCGCGAGGACGAAGGCCCGTGGAAGGTCGCGGCGGCCGGTGTGTCCCATGCCGTGGCGGCTCCGTCCGCCGCAGTCGCGACATCGGCCGACGATGCCGGCGACGAAGCCGGCGAAGTGTTGAAGCGGTTGCTCCAGAAACGTCAGCAGGAGGAGAAGAATGAGAACCCATAAGTTTGTCCCCGCCGCGTCCAGCCTGTTGCTGGGCTTCTTGATCACGGTGCACGCCCCCGCGCAGGACGCGGTGCCGGCGAAGCCGGAGGCTTCCGCCAAACCCGATGCTCCGGCAGCGGCGCCGGAGGCGAAAGCACCCGCGCCGGAGCCCGGGCCGGCCACCGCCGACAAGCCGTTGCGCCTCAATTTCCGCAACGCGCCGCTGGACCTGGTCCTCAACTATCTCAGCGAGGCCGCGGGCTTCATCATCGTCTCCGAGACCGAGGTCCGCGGGAAGATCGACGTCTGGAGCAACCAACCGGTGACGCAAGAGGAGGCGTTGGCGGTGCTTGATTCCGCGCTGAACAAAAACGGCCTCACCGCGATCCGCAACGGTCGCACGCTCACCATCGTCACCAAGGAGAACGCCAAGCGCCGCGACATCCCGGTCAAGAGCGGCAACGATCCCGAGGCCATCCCCAAGAACGAGGAACTGGTCACGCAGATCATCCCCATCCACTTCATCACCGCCACGCAGTTGGTGCAGAATCTCCAGCCCTTGCTGCCGACCGGTTCGGAGATGACCGCCAACGAGGCCGGCAACGCGCTCGTCCTCACCGACACCCAGGTCAGCATCAAGCGCATGACCGAGATCATCCGTGCCCTCGACACCTCGATGGCCGGGGCCACGACCATCAAGGTCTTCCCGCTCCGTTACTCGGATGCCAAAGAGCTCGCGACGCTGGTCAAGGAGCTCTTCCCCTCGCAGGCCAACGCCGGAGCCAACAACCGCAACGGCGGCGCCGCCGGTGGGTTCGGGGGACAGTTCGGAGGTGCCGGAGGCTTCGGCGGCGGCGGCCGGGGCGGGGGTGGCGGTGCCGCCGGCGGCAACACCGCGGGCAGCGGTCGGGCCGCCGCGTCGCGGGTCACCGCGGTCGCCGACGAGCACAGCAACTCGCTGGTCGTGAACGCGCCCGAGGATGTCCTGCCAGCCATCGAGGAGCTCGTGAAGAAGGTGGACCGCAACGTCGAGGACATCACCGAGGTCCGCGCCTTCCGCCTCAAATACGCCGATCCCGTCGAGATGGCGGACCTGCTCACCAACCTCTTCCCGGACGAGACCCAGAACGCGAGCAACACCGGCGGCAACCAGGTGCGCTTCGGCGGCGGATTCGGCGGCCGGGGCGGCGGCGGCGCGACCGCAGCGTCCGGCGACAGCGACCTCGCGAGGAAGAAGGGCAAGGTCCTCGCCGTGCCCGATCCGCGGACCGGATCGGTCATCGTCAAGGCCGCGCGCGACCTGATGGGACAGATCTCGCAGATGGTCGAGCAGCTCGACTCCAACCCGGCCAAGAAACAGAAGGTCTACGTCTACGAGCTCGACAACGCGGATCCCACCGAGGTCGAGACCGTCCTGAGGTCGTTGTTCGAGAGCAAGACCCAGAACCGTGGCACGCAGAACCGGACCACCCAGAACCAGGGCAGCGCGCTGACCACCCGCCAGACGCAGAACCAGAACCAGAACCAGAACCGCGGCACGACCACCGGCTTCGGCCAAGGCGGCGGCGCCGGCCAGACCGGACGTCAGAACTAGGACACCCATCCATGCACACCCCGATTTTCTCGCCGGTCGTCCTCCCTCGGTCGCTCGCGGTCCTGCTGCTCGGCGGCCTGCTCGCCATCCCGGCCTTCGCCCAGGCCCAGGGCCAGAACAACGGTGCCGCGGGACGCCGCACCGGCGGCAGCACCACGGCCCGCGAGTATCCCAGCAACACCCAGGTCGGCGAGGCGGTCATCTCCGTCGACCCGGAGACCCGCAAGGTCGTCGTCGTGACCGACGAGGAGACCAACCTCCAGATCAAGGAGGTCATCCAGAGCCTCGACCAACCGCGGCCACAGGTCTTGATCAAGGTGGTGTTCCTCGAGGTCTCCCATAACGACGGCCTCGACTTCGGCGTCGAAGGAGGACGCTCCCAGAACATCGGCGACGTCGGCGTCGGCAAGTTCGCCAATTCCTTCGGCCAATCCGGCATCGGCGGCTCCTCCAGCAACGCGGTGCTGAACTCGATAGGGCAGAACGTCAGCGGCATCGGTCAGACACCTCCCGGCGCCGGCCTGTACCAGCTGCTCGGCTCGGATTTCGAGGTGACGCTCCGGGCCATCGCGCAGGCCGGCAACGCCGAGATCCTCTCCCGGCCGTCCATCCTCACCCGCAACAACCAGCCGGCGACCATCAGCCTCGGCCAGCAGGTCCCGCTCGTGAGCAACACGCGGTTCGACGCGGTCAACGGACAGATCAACACCGTCACCTACCAGAGCGTCGGCATCATCCTCCGCGTCACGCCGTTCATATCGAAGGACGGTCTGGTCGAGATGATCGTCTCCCCCGAGACCTCGCAGCTCGCGGACCGGAGCCAGTGGGTGCCCATCTCCAAGGATGCCCTCGCGCCGGTCATCAACTCGCGCATCGCCGACACCGTGGTGATCGTGCCCGACGGCCAGACCGTCATCATCGGTGGCCTGATGCAGACGCAGCAGACCATCTCCGAGAGCAAGGTCCCCTTGCTCGGCGACATCCCTTGGCTGGGAAACCTCTTCAAGAGGAAGCAGAAGCAGGACAACAAGACCGAGCTGATGATCTTCCTCACGCCGCACATCGTGCCGGCGGCGGGCCAGCTCGTGGCGCTTACTGCCAAGGAACGCGCCGAGGCCACCCTCAAGCCGCGGTCCATCTCCGAGGAGCAGCTCGAAAAAGTGCTCGGTGGTCTCCCGTCCAAAAAGGCCGAAGACGTCGGCAAGCCCGCTCCGAAAAAGAAGAAGTGAGGTGTCGTCGGCCACCGTGGGGCCGCGATCGCGGCCGGCACGGGAGCACAAGCCGCCAGCCCGGCGCCAGCGCATCGCCGCCGCTGGACAGCCGGAGAATCCAGCCACGACGGCAATGTCTTGGTCGTGCCTTTTTGTCAGAACGGTCCGATCCACGGGCGTTGCCGAGTCTTTGGGATACCGCCTTCTGACCCGCACCGGGACGGCGGCTTTTCGTGTCCGCAACGGGCGGACTGCGCGTTGTTCGAACTCCGCCGTTGCGGATGTTGAAGCCCCCGGCTACCAATTGGGTGTGCCGCGGGTGTGGTTCAATGGTAGAACGTGGGCTTCCCAAGCCTGAGACGAGGGTTCGATTCCCTTCACCCGCTCCAACTTCCCAAGGACCAATGTTTGCGGCCTTTAAATAGGTAACAACAAAAGTTCAAGCACTCCGGTAACAACAAAAGTGCCAACACTTGTTCTGGA
>Ga0209443_1000535_pt1 | contig 25873 bp, 23 predicted proteins | sample LauGreBMM110DCMD_2_FD_187571 | JGI IMG/M metagenome (GOLD analysis project Ga0209443, IMG submission 187571) | Freshwater lake microbial communities from Lake Michigan, USA - Su13.BD.MM110.DCMD (SPAdes) (version 2) | ecosystem: Environmental > Aquatic > Freshwater > Lake | place: Lake Michigan... | reverse complement strand
TCGATCCCATCCCGAACTCGACCGTCAAACGCAACGTTGCCGATGGTAGTGCATGTATAGCTTGCGCGAGAGTAGGTAGCCGCCTTCTTTTCTAAGGGCCGGACCCCATAAAGGTCCGGCCCTTTCTATTTCCTCCCTTGAACGGCCTTCCTCCTCACCAGACCGACGAGGAACATGCCGCGATACTTGCTCGGTGAGTTGGAGTCCAGGCACAATGAATCCAGCGATTGAGGCCTTGGAAGTTTTTCGCGCCAGTTCAGGAGGATGTCTCCGGACCGCATCATGGCCCGGATATCCTCCGTGATCAAGCGCGCGTTTGTGGTTGCGTGGCCGTCGATGCATGTGTTGTGGGAAAAGCGGGGCTTTACTTCTGGCGGTTCCCGAAGATGCCCTGACATCCGACAACATCTCGTCCTTGGACCCACTGTGGATCGCACCGGCGGGATTTGTTTTTCCCGGCGGAATCCACGGCGGTCCTTCCGCGACGATCCCCCGAGACAGGCCAGCCCCCATGACACCCGATGCCGGCAATGAAGGACCCCGAGCGAAGACCCTGATGCTCGGTGCGTTCGCGATTGTCTACGTCGTCTGGGGGTCCACCTACCTCGCGATCCGCGTGGCCGTCGAGACGATGCCACCGTTCCTGATGGCCGGTACCCGGTTCTTGGTCGCGGGAGGGGTCCTCTTCGCCTGGTTGCGGCTCCGGGGGGCGCCGATGCCTTCGAGGTTGCATTGGCGGAACTCGGCGATAGTCGGTGTGCTGCTCCTGCTCGGCGGGAACGGCCTGGTTGTCTGGGCCGAACAGAGCGTGCCATCGGGCTTCGCCGCGCTGCTCATCTGTTTCTCGCCGGTGTGGTTCGCGTTGTTCGATTGGGCCCGTCCGGGCGGCTCGCGTCCGTCCGCGACGACCTGGCTCGGGATCGCGGTCGGTTTTTCCGGGGTGGTGCTGCTCGTCACCGGGCGGGACGGAGGCCTTGCCGGTGACGGCGTCGGTATCGGAGGGTTCGCGGCGTTGATGGTTGCCTGCGCTTCATGGGCCGCGGGGTCGGTCTTCAACCGGTACAATGCGAAGCCCGATTCGCATCTGCTCGGTGCCGCCATGCAGATGCTCTGCGGCGGCGCAGCGTTGTTCGCGGTCGCCGCTCTGCATGGCGAGGTGACGCCGGCGGCTTGGGCCGGGCTCTCGGGCCGGTCGGTGGCGGCGTTCTGCTACCTCATCGTCTTCGGGTCCTGGATCGGCTTCAGCGCGTACGTGTATCTCCTCAAGGTCAGCACGCCGGCGAAGGTGTCCACCTATGCGTACGTGAACCCGGTGATCGCGGTCGGCCTCGGCGCGCTGGTGCTAGACGAACCGGTCACCACCCGCCTGCTATGGGCCTCGCTCGTGATCGTCGCCGGCGTCGTGCTCATCACGTTGCCCAAGCGCGCTCCAGCGAAGGCTTGAACGACGCCGATGCGCGGCGCATAGCTGCCTCCTGCCTCCATGAACTTCTCCAAGAGACTCCGGGCCGAAGGCAAAGGATTCCGCCTCGCCGACCGCGACCCCAAGTTCCACGGCGACCTCAGCCGCGAGAGCGCCGAGGCGCTCCAGGCGGCACAGCTCGTCGAACTGCAGTCGTTCCAGGACCGTCTCTACGCGGCCGACACCCACTCCGTCCTGCTCGTGCTCCAGGGCATGGATGCGGCGGGCAAGGACGGCATCATCAAGCACGTGATGAGCGGCGTGAACCCGGCCGGCTGCGAGGTCCACCCCTTCAAGGCCCCGAGCGCGACCGAACTCGACCACGATTACCTCTGGCGTTGTCATCAGAAGGTCCCGGAACGCGGCCGCATCGGGATCTTCAACCGCTCGTACTACGAGGAGGTGCTCGTCGTCCGTGTGCATCCGGAGATCCTGGACCGCCAGCGCTTGCCGGCCGGTAGCACCAAGCAGCCAAAGATCTGGGAGCGGCGCTACCGCGAGATCCGCGATTTCGAGCAGCAACTGCACGACAACGGGACCCGCGTGGTGAAATGCCTCCTGCACATGTCGCCCGAGGAGCAGTTCGACCGCTTCCTCCAGCGCATCGACGACCCGGCGAAGAACTGGAAGTTCGAGGCCGGCGACGTGGAGGAACGGGGTCACTGGCACGAGTACCAGGAGGCCTTCGAGGAGATGGTCCTCGCCACCAGCACGGACGATGCGCCGTGGCATGTCATCCCGGCCGACCGCAAGTGGTTCGCCCGCGTCGCCGTCAGCGCCATCCTGTTGGACGCTCTCAAGGAAATCGGTCCGGCCTATCCCGACGTGTCCGATGAGCACCGCAAGGAGTTGCAGAAGATCCGCGAGCGGCTCGTCGCCGGTGGCAAGCGGCCGAGAGCTCCGAAGGGGCCGAAGCCGTGAAACCCTGGGGCGGTCGGCAGGCCGGTCGCTTCATTCCACGAACTCAAGTGGCGGGGCCTTGGGCACGACGCCCATCGCCTGGCCGCGCGCGAGGAAGCGGCGGATGCTTTCCCGGCCGCGTTCGCCGTAGTCGAGCGTCCAGTGGTTGACATACATGCCAACGAACTTGTCCGCCAAGTCGTGTCCCATGTCGCGGGCCCATCGGAGCGCGTGCGCCACGGCCTCCGGACGGTGGTCGAGGCTGTACCGGATGCTGGTGGTGAGCACGTCGCTGACCTGTTTGCGAAGAGCGGGCGCGTGGCGTTTGTGGATCACGTTGCCGCCGAGCGGCAGCGGCAATCCGTCGTTCTCGCTGCCCCACCAGACGCCGAGGTCCTCGCAAACCACGAGCCCTTCGTTGGCGTAGGTGAGCTGGCCTTCGTGGATGATCAGGCCGACGTCCGCGCTCCCGGATCTCACCGCGGCGAAGATCTCGTCGAACGGCACGACCACGAAGTCGAATTCATCCGCCCGTTTGCCCAACCACAGCTGCAGCGCGAGGAACGCGCTGGTCATCTTGCCCGGCACGGCGATGCGTTTTCTCGCGACCTCGTCGCGGCCGAACTTCTGCTTCGAAACCAGCATCGGACCGTAGCCGTCGCCCATGCTCGCGCCGCTCGGCAGCAGCGCGTAGGTGTCGCTGACGTGCGCGTAGGCGTGGATGCTGATCGCGGAGATGTCGAGCTCGCCGCGGGTCGCTCGCTCATTGAGGGTCTGGATGTCCTGGAGGATGTGCTCGAACCGCAATCCCGGTGAAGGGACGAGGTCCTTGGCGAGCCCGTAGAACATGAAGGCGTCGTCCGGATCGGGCGAATGTCCGAGCGTCAGCGTCAAAGGTTGCGACATGCGGACAGGGTAAGGTCCGCCGCGTGAAGCACCAGTCGGCAAAGTTGCCGGTCCCCGTGGCGCCACATCGTTGTCGCCGCCGGTCGTCGCGGACGCCTAACGTCCGCGCGGTGCCGCTGCTCGAAGTCCAGAACCTGAGCGTCCGCTTCGCGCTGAAGCGGGGCTTCTTCGCGCGTCCGGGCCGCACGGTGAAGGCGGTCCAAGAGGTCGACCTCACCGTCGATGCGGGCGAGGCCGTGGGGTTGGTCGGCGAGAGCGGGTGCGGCAAGACGACGCTCGGCCGCGCGGTGCTGCGCTTGGTCGAACCGTCGGAGGGGACCGTCCTCTTCGACGGCGAGGACATCACGGCGCTTCCATCGAAAGCGCTGCGCGCGCGGCGGCGGATGTTCCAGATGGTCTTCCAGGATCCGTCCACCTCGCTGGATCCGCGGTCCACCATCGGCGAAAGCATCGGCGAAGCGTTGGACATCCATCGGCTCGTGCCGGACCGCGCGTCCCGGACCGCGCGGATCGGGGAACTGCTGCGGAGCGTCGGGCTCGCGCCGGAACACTCGGACCGATATCCGCACGAGTTCAGCGGCGGCCAACGCCAGCGGATCGGCATCGCCCGGGCTCTCGCGGTCGAGCCGCGGCTCATCGTGTGCGACGAACCGGTCAGCGCTCTCGACGTGAGCGTGCAGGCGCAGGTCATCAACCTGCTGCAGGACCTCCAACGGGACCGTCGGCTGGCCTATCTGTTCATCTCCCACGACCTCGCCGTGGTGGAGCATCTCTGCCAGCGGGTGCTGGTGATGTACCTCGGACGCGTCGTGGAGGTCGGCGATGCGCGGGAGGTCTGCCGGGCCCCGCAGCATCCGTACACGAAGGCGCTGCTCTCGGCCGTGCCGGTGATGGATCCGGCGGCGAAGCGCTCGCGCATCGTGCTCGGCGGGGACGTTCCTTCCCCCATCGATCCGCCGCCGGGATGTCCGTTCCATCCGCGCTGTCCGGTGGCTGTCGCGCGGTGCCGGACGGAACTGCCCGTGCTCCGCCAAGTCGGGCCGGGCCGCGACGTCGCCTGTCACATCGCCGGCTGACCCGCGGTCCGGGGGGCGCCGTGGATCAACGGTTCGCGGCCTGCTTCGCCATCGCGACCTTGGTCTTGGCCAGCAGGACGTCGATGTCGGGCTGCACATCGGCCCGGGTCTCGGTGTCCATACGGTCGATGAAGAGGATGCCGTTCAAGTGGTCGACCTCATGTTGGATCGCCCGGGCGAGCAATCCGCCGGCCTTGAACGAGAAGCTCTCGCCGCGCTCGTTCTGCGCCGTCACCTCGGCCTCGGCCGTGCGTTCGATCTCGCCAAAGATATCGGGGAAGCTGAGGCAACCCTCGGGCCCCGCGGCGCGCGTGCCGACTGCCCGCACCACCGGGTTGATGAGCACCAGCGGCATGAACGACTCGACATCGGCTTCCTGTCCCGCCAGCCAGAGGCGGCTGGGACGGTCCTTCACGCCGCGGAGGTCGATGGTCGTGAGCTGCACAGCGCGGCCGACCTGCTGGGCGGCGAGGCCGATGCCGTTGGCATGCTTCATCGTCTCGAACATGTCGGCGACGAGCTGTTGGATCTCGGGGGTGATCATTTCGATCTTCGCGCCCTTCTTGCGGAGGACGGGATCGCCGTATCGGACGACGGGGAGGACCATGGATCGGTGTCTTGTTCTCAGTTGGACGGCCAGCTCCGCATGAACGCCACGAGGTCCGCGACGCCGGGGCTGTCGGCGGTGCGGACGTAGTGGCCGCTGGTGCCCACGCCGCAGAGCAAGCTCGCCGCGTTGCCGAGGCCGAGCAGCTTGCCGAGGCAGAAGCCGCTGTTGAAATGGTCGCCGGCGCCCGTCGTGATCTTCGGCTTGGCGCAGACGGATCCCGCGACCACCTCCGCCTTGCCGCCGGAGACGGCGAGAGCATAGGCGGTGGGATGGACGACGAGCGTGTCCACGGGCACGCGCTTCTGGATCTCCAGCGATAGCTCGGCGAGTCCTTCCCATCCGCGGGGCCCGGAAGGGATGCCGAGCACCTTGGCGACCTCGTGGGCCTCCTTCTCGTTCAGGCCGAGGATGCAGTCGAACTTCGACTGGAACCTCACGATCAGATCGAGCGCCCGCGCGATGTCGGCGGGCAGGCGTTTCTCGGGGTCGGCGAGGTCGAAGAAGATCTTGCGGCGCGGCCCGTTGATGGCCGGCACGAGCTCCTCCTGGATGCTCTCCCAGATTTCGCTCATGTAGGGCAGCATGGTCCAGTTCACGAAGCCGACGAGGTCGGACGACGCGAGCTTGGCGGCGAACTTCTCCTTGCCGTAGCGCGCGGTGATGTTGGCCCAGTTGATCTCCTTGAGCGTGTGGTGCTTCCCGACCATCACCTTGCCGTCGTCGAACTCGAGGGCGTCGGTCAGGCCCGCGCCGCAGAGGGTGTGGACCTCCGCGCGGGTGGCGAACTCGTCGAACACCGGATGGAGCGACGGCCAGCCGAGCGCGCCGAGATAGGTCACGCCGATGCCGAAACGGGCGAGGGCGTTGGCCATGATGGGGCCGTTGCCGCCGAGCTTGGTCATGATGTTCACCAGCTCGACATTGGTGCTCTGGCCGGCGGCAGCGGCGAGGCGTGCCGCATAGGCCGCGATGGTCGGCACGCGGTCGAAGCGCACGGCGTCATGGCGCTTGTCGACGACATGGAGGATCTCGTCGACGAAGCCGTCGAGTCCGACGAACGCGGTGAGGGACGGCACGCGGGAGGCCGCGGCGGCGAGCTGGTCCGCGGCGGAGGCGCGAAATTCGGGGGAGTTCAACATTGCGGGAAAGGGGAGTGGTATCGGGGCTCGGATCGGCGTCGGAAGCGGTCAGTCCAGGCTCAGGCCCATCACTTCGAGCACCCGGTTGAGCTCGTCGTCGTTGGAGAAACGGACCTCGACGCTGCCCTTACCAGCCTTGTAGCGCAGCGCGACCTTCGCGGCGAAGCGCTCGCGCAGCTTGTTCTCGATATCAACGACGTGCAGGTCGCGAGAAGGCGCCGGGACCTGGGACCGGTCCCCGTGGACCCCGGGCTTCGGGTTCTGCAACGCCGCGACCAGGTCCTCGGTCTGGCGGACGGACATGCCGGCGGCGAGCACGCGGTCGCACGCGGACTTCTGGAGCGCGGGATCGACGAGACCGAGGATGACCTTGGCGTGGCCGACGCTGAGGCGGCCCTCGCGGAGCGCGGCCTGGATCGGGGCGGCGAGCTTGAGCAGGCGGAGGGCGTTGGCGACGACGGCACGGGAGCGGCCGACCTTCTTGGCGACCTCCTCCTGCGTGAGATGGAACTGTTCGCCGAGCTGCGCGTATCCGAGCGCTTCCTCGACCGGGTTGAGGTTCTCGCGCTGGAGGTTCTCGATGAGCGCGAGCTCGAGCACCTCGCGGTCGGTCGCGGCGCGTTCGACGATGGGAGCCTCGGTCAGCCCGGCCAACTGCGCTGCGCGCCAACGGCGTTCACCGGCGATGAGCTCGTACATCCCGCCGACGACCCGGACGATCAGCGGCTGGACGATGCCTTGTTCGCGGATGGAATCGGCGAGCTCCGCCAATGCCGCAGGCGCGAAATCTTTCCGCGGTTGGAGCGGACTCGGCTGGATCCGGGCGAGCGGCACCTGCTTCACGCCGTTCGATGCGACCGCCGGGGCTCCGGCCGCCTCGGCCGGGTCCGCGGTCGGAGTCGTCGCTGGGACCTTGCCCGAGAACGGGTTCGCCGGGGCAGGGGACGACGGCCGCGCCGCGCCGCCCGAGAGCAACGCGCCCAATCCTCGTCCAAGCGCCGGTTTTGACATGGCGGCCACAGTAGGAAACGCGTCGCGGCGGCAAAAGCGTTTTTGGCGCCGGAGCGCGGATCAATGTCCGAACGCGTCGCCGACGCGGCGGATGGTGTCCTCCGGGTCGGTGTGCAGGATCGTCCGCCAACCGCGCGCGGTGCCGGCGTCGATGTTCTCGGGGCGGTCGTCGATGTAGAGCAGATCCGCGCCGCCGAGCCCGGTGAGCCGTTCGAGCGCGTCGTAGATGCCGCCCGCGGGTTTCATGCTGCGGGCTTCGTAGCTGTAGATGTAGCCGGTGAAGCCGCCGAAAAACGGGAACGCGCGGCGGATGTGGCCGATCGCCAGTTCGTTGGTGTTCGAGAAGACGAAGGTCGGCACGCCGCGCCCGCTGAGTCCGGCATGGAGGGCGACCATCTCGGGGATCTCGTCGAAGATATCGCCGAAGGCGGTGATGAAGAGCGCTTCCGGCCCGTGGTATCCGGTGAGCCGGCGGATCTCGTCGAAGAACCCGACGGTGGAGATCAGTCCGGTCTCGAAACGGTGGAGCAGCGGCGATTGGTCGACGATGGCGCGGAATTCCGTCGCGGAGACATCGCTATGGACGCTCAAAGTCCTCGCGGCGCGACCATAGTCGAAATCCAGGAGGACTTTGCCGAGATCGAAGACGACCGCGCGCGGGGGAACGGTGGTGGGATGGGTGTCGGTAGGATTCATGGCATCTCTCGCCGGCCTTCGAGGGCCCGGCTCAACGTCAGTTCGTCGGCGAACTCGAGACCGCTGCCGGCGGGCAGACCTTGGGCGAGCCGGCTGACACGCACGCCGCGGGAAGCGAGACGGCGTGCCAAGTAGTGGGAGGTCGCATCGCCTTCCACGTCGCTGCCGAGCGCGAGGATCACTTCCTGCACGATGCCGTCCACGAGCCGGATCTCCAGCTCGGCGATGCGGAGGTCCTCGGGGCCGATCCCGTTGAGCGGGCTGAGCTTGCCGCCGAGCACGTGGTATCGGCCCTTGAAGGTGCCGGACTTCTCCAGGCTCAACACATCGAGCGCCCGCTCGACGACGCAGAGCTGGGAGGCGTCGCGCCGGTCGTCGGCGCAGACCGGACAGGGCTGGTGCTCGGTGAGCGCACCGCAACGCTCGCAGTTCGCGACCCGCTCCCGGGCGTCCACCAGCACGGCGGCCAGTTGGCGGACGGCGTCGGCGTCGCCCTGGACGAGGTGCAGCGCCAAACGTTCCGCGGAGCGCGGGCCGATGCCGGGAAGCCGGCCGAGCGCGGCGACGAGCTGGGTGACCGGGCCGGGAAGAGACGTCACATCAGACCGGGGATGCTGAAGCCCTGCGTGACCGAGCCCATCTCCTTGGCGGCGGTGTCCTTGGCCTTGGCCATCGCATCGTTCACGGCGGTGAGCACGAGCTCCTCAAGGAAGGCGACGTCCTGCGGGTTGACGGCATCCGGCGAGATCTTGATGGACACGAGCGTCTGGTCGCACTTGGCGACGACCTTGACGATGCCGCCGCCGGCGATGCCGTCGACGGTCTTGCTGGCGAGGTCCTGCTGCACGCGCTCCATCTGCTGCTGCATGCGCGTCGCCTGCTTCATGAGTTTTCCGATTCCGGACATATCTGATGATGAGGGGGTGAAGGTTGGTCGGCGAAGAAAAGCGGGTCAGGCCTCGGTGCCCGGGGCGCGGACGGCGATGAGCTGGGCCTTGAAGATCTCGACGGCCTGCTTGATGAGCGGATCGTCGCGGAAAGCGTCCTTGTCCAGTTGCACCGGAGCGGGCTTGGCGGGTCTGGGTTCGGGCGGTTTCGCGGCCGGAGCCGACCGAGGCGCGGCGGAAGACACGGGGCCGGGGCCGGGCCCCGACGGGGCCGTGGCGTCCAACGGCACGAGCTTCACGGAGACATCGCCGACACCGAGCTCGCTGAGCTTCGCGGTGAGGATCGGTTCGTCGCGCTTGGGGTCGAGGAAGTTGAAGTGCTCCGCTGAGACGCCGATGGTGAGCAGCTTCGCGGTGAGCGAGATCGCCTGGCCGTCGGACAGCATCGTGCGCTGCGAGAACGGGAGCTTGGCGAGCAACGCCGCCAACAGGCCGTCCTTGTCGCCAGGAGCGATGATCGGGACGAGCGGCACGGCGGCAGCGGCGGAAAGGGACGGTGCCGATGTCGGCGCGGCCGGGGCGGCGGAAGGGGCGGGTACCGTTGCCGTCGTCGGTGCTGCCGCGGTCGCCGCGGATGTCGCCGGAGTCGTGGCGAGAGGGGCAGGGCGTGGCGCCGCGGCCGGAACCGGTTCTGGAGCGTCCGGTCGGACCACCGGCGCCGCCTCCCGGAGGGCGCGCAGCTGCTTGAGCACGGCGTCGAGGCTGGACGCTTCGCGGGCCTGGATGGCCTTGAGCAAGGTGACCTCGAGGAAGATCCTCTTCGAGGAAGCGTCGCGCTGGCGTCCCTCGGCGGCGGAGAGGACCTCCATCACGCGGGTCAACGGCTCGGTCTCGATGAGCTTGGACTGCGCCTCGAGCGTCGCCAGCTCGGTCTCGCTGACCTCGATGAGCGAGCGGTCGCCGCGCGAGACCTGGTAGACGAGCAGGTTGCGGAAATGGTTGAGCAGGTCGCTGAGCAGGCGTCCGAGGTCCTTGCCGCTCTTGGCCAAGGTATCGAGCAACCGCAGCGTCGATGCGGTGTCGCCGGCCAGCAGGGCGCTGCTCAGCTCGAGCAGCTGGGCGCGGGCGGCCAGGCCGAACATCGAAAGCACGTCGCTCTCGACGATCTCGGTGCCGCAGAAGCTGATGAGCTGGTCGAGCGTCGATTCGGCGTCGCGCATCCCGCCGTCGGCGCCGCGTCCGATGGCGTGCAGGGCCGCGTCGTCGACCTTCACGCCTTCCTGGCCGGCGATCCAGGCGAGGTGCTTGACGATGAGCGCGGTCGGGATGCGTCGGAGGTCGAACCGTTGGCAACGGCTGAGGATCGTGACGAGGACCTTTTCCGGATCGGTCGTCGCGAAGAGGAACTTCACGTGGGCCGGTGGTTCCTCGAGCGTCTTCAGCAGCGCGTTGAAGGCCGCCGTCGACAGCATGTGGACCTCGTCGATGATGTAGATCTTGAACTTCGACGAGGCCGGGGCGAACCGCGCCGTCTCGCGCAGCTCGCGCACCTGTTCGACACCGTTGTTGGATGCGCCGTCGATCTCCAGCACGTCGAGCGACCTCCCTTGGGTGATCTCCTGGACCCGGGGATCATCATCGGAGAACCGGGCGTCCGGGCCGCCGGTGCAGTTGAGCGCCTTGGCGAAGATCCGGGCGAGGGTCGTCTTGCCCGTGCCGCGGGGCCCGCAGAACAGATAGGCATGCGCGATGCGGCCGGCCTTGATGGCGTTGGCCAGCGTCTGGGTGACGTGCTCCTGGCCCACGACTTCCTCGAACCGCTGGGGGCGGTATTTGCGCGCTATGACCTGGTAAGACATCTGGACGCGAAGCATCGAACGCGGAAAGCGGAAGGGACCGCTCTCGCACCGGTGCAAGGCCGGCGTTCCGGATCCCGCATCCCGCGTTCAGAGAAAAACCAGGGTGACCACGGCAGACGGGAGCAAACTACCGTTGCTGCCTTCCGGCCCTGGCGGGGTTCGTAAGTCCGCGTTCCATGGGCCCTGGCGCGGCGGATTAAGGGGAACGACCGGGCATGGAGCAAGCGGGTAATTCCTCCGCATCGATATTTGGCCGTCGCGGTTGCCGGCGCTCCGCACGCTGCCACCCTTGCGGCCTCATGAGCCGAAGCAAGAACGTGTCGGGCGGGCCGTTGAAAGAATGTTGCAGCGACCCGATGACCGGGTTCTTCCGGGACGGCAGCTGCCGCACGTGCCCCGAGGACCTCGGGGCCCATGTCGTCTGCACGGAGGTCACCGAGGAGTTCCTCCGTTTCAGCCGGGCGCGAGGCAACGACCTGTCGACGCCCGTGCCGGCGCACGGGTTCCCCGGACTGCGTCCAGGCGATCGGTGGTGCCTTTGCGCGGCGCGCTGGAAGGAGGCCTACGACGCGGGCTGCGCGCCGCCGGTGATCCTGGGCGCGACCGAGGAGAGCGTGCTGGAGCACATACCGCTCGGAGAACTCCAGGAGCACGCCACGGCGTGAGGGGACCGGGAAGTCCCGCGTGCGACGACCCGGAGATCAGAGCAGCGCGAGAGAGCCCGCGACCGCGGCGGCGGCCCAGAGCACGCCGACCGCTTGCGGTTTCGTGAGCCCGGCGCGGACGAGCCGGTGCGAGAGGTGGTTCGTGTCGCCCAACCAGAACGGCCGCCCGGCCAACGTCCGGACGCAGACCACGCGCGCCAGATCGACCAGCGGGACGGCGAGGATGAACAGCGGGCTGAGCACGGCGAGACGCGACGGCGCGGCCAGCTTCGCCGAATAGAAGTGGGGCAGGATGGCCAGCACGGCGAGCAGGTAGCCGACGAGATGGCTCCCGGAATCACCGAGGAACACCGATGCCCGCGGGAAATTGTACGGGAGGAACCCGGCCAACGCCCCGGCCACCAGCAGCGCCAGCGAGGCGACGAGATACTGGCCGTTGCGCGCGGCGAGGAACGCGATCCATGCCGCGGCGACCAGCCCCAGCCCGCCGCACAGGCCGTTCATGTTGTCGTTGAAATTCAGCGCGTTGGTCACCGTGACGATCCAGAGCACCGTGACGGCATAGCTGAACAGGAGGCTGGGCACGAAGAGCGTCACACGCACCCCGGCGGCGGCCACGAGCAGGGCCACGGCACATTGCCCGGCGAACTTCACCGCCGGGCGCAGATCGTGGCGGTCGTCCCACCAGCCGAGAACGACCATGCCCAAGGCACCGAAAAGGATCGCGATCAACTGCGGGCCGCGTCTCCCGAGGCCATGGCCCAGCTTCTCGGCGGCCTCCTTGTCCAGCAACTGGAGCTGCACCACCGCGACGGAGCCGAGCACGACCAATGCGATGCCGGTGAACACGGCGAGGCCGCCGGCAAGCGGGATCGGCGCATGGTGGATCTTGCGGTGGCCGGGATCATCGACCAGGCCGGTCCGCTCGCACCACGCCCGCCAAAGCGGGAGCGAAGCCGCGGTGGCGACGAGCGCGCCGAAGAAGGCGAGCAGATAGGCGTTCAGGGGAAAGGCCACGGGCGGAGATGGGCTCTAGCAGACGGGATGGGGGACACCGCGTGCGGCGGCGAGGCGGAGGTAGAGCGCGTGCTGGTCGTCCACGAGCCGGCCGATGGTGAAACGCTCGCGGACGAAGGCGCGGCCGTTCTCGCCGAGACGGGCGCGCAGATCGGGGCCGGCCGCCAACTGCGCGAGCCGACGGACCAGCGTGGCGTGGTCGCCGGGCCGGACGAGGAAGCCGGTCGTGCCGTCGTGGCAGACCTCGCCCGCGCCGTCGCAATCGTAGGCCACGACCGGTTTTCCTGCCGCGAGCGCTTGCGGCAAGGCGCGCGGCAGGCCTTCGCGGCGCGAGAGGTGGACGAGGCAATCCATCAATCCGACGTATCGCGGGACCTCGGACGGTGGCACCAGGCCGGTGAAGACGAAGTGCCCGGCCAAGCCCGGCGCAGCGGCCATCTTCTCGAACCGGTCGCGCCATGGCCCGTCCCCGACGAACAAGAAGCGGACGCGCGGGACCTGCCGGACCATCTCCCGCGCGATGGCGAAGACGTCGTCGTGGCCTTTGAGCTCGAAGAGACGCGCGATCTTGCCGATGACGAGGTCGCCTTCGCTCAACCCGAGCCCCGCGGCGAGCGCGGCGTCGCGCCGGACCGCGAGATACGGCGCCAGGTCGAAGCCGCTGAAGACCCGCGTGTACTGGTCGGCCCGTCCGATCCCGGCGGCGAGGTACTGTTCTGCCATGGCATCGGCCACGGTGACGAAGTGGTCGGTCACGCGCCCGGCGATCCGCTCGGCGGTGGTGAAGACGGCGTTCGCGAGCGGGCCTTGGAACGCCCCGAAGCTCGGTCCATGGATGCCGTGGACGATGATCGGGACCCCGGCCTTCCGCGCCGCGAGCCGGCCCAGGATCCCCGCCTTGCCGCTGTGGGTGTGGACGAGGTCGGGGCGCTTCTCGCGGAAGAGCGCCACGAGCCGGCGGTAGGCGAGGTGATCGGTCCACGGCCGCACCGCCCTGACCAGCTCGGGCACCCGCGTGAGGCAACCGGCGGCGGCCACCACCGGTTCGAGGGAACCTTCGCGTCCGGTGGTCGGGCCGGCGATCAGGTCGACCTCGAGGCCGGGCTTCGCGCGCAGCCCGAGGACGGACGCGATGGTGTTCTCCTGGGCGCCGCCGACGATCAACCGCGTGATGACGTGGGTGACGCGCACGGCGCAGAACTCACCGGCCGCTCTTCAGGCGGGCGACACGGGCGACGACCGACGCGTACTCGGCGGTATCCTTCGGCGCGACCGTTATGTAGCGCTCGAAGTGTTTGATCGCGGCGGCGGTGTCCTTCTTGCGATCGGCGATCTCGCCGAGCCCGAACTGGAAGATGTGCCGTTCCGGATGCTTGCCGGCGAGCTTCTCGTAGTCGCGTCGCGCTTCGTCGAGCTTGCCGGTCTGCAGCAGGCAGATCGCCCGGTTCGCCCGTGCGACCTCGTTCTCCGCATCTTGCCGGACGAGCTTCTCCAAAAGCGGCAAGGCTTGGTCGAACTGGTTCCGTCCCATCGCGATGATCACACGTCGCGAAGCGATGGTGGCGTCGTCCGGCTGCATGAGCGCCCATTGGTCGAGAGCTTTGATCGCGTCGTCGGGACGGCCTGATTCGATGTAGAGCTGGCTGAGCAGGTCGAGCGGGTCGGCTGCATCGGGCAACGTGCGCCGGGCCTGGAGGAGAAGCTTCTCGGCTTCCGGACGGCGTCCGAGGCGGAAGAGGGCGGTGGCCTCGAGGCGGATGAGCTTGGACTGGTCGTCGAGCTTCAAGGTCTCCTTGGCGCGCAGATCCGCGGCGGCGGCGAGCGCCATCGTCGGTTCACCCGCGGTGAGGCAGGCCCCGATGTATCCGAGCGCGGCGAGCGTGAAGCTGGGATCCAACTGGTGCGCGCGGAGGAAACGGATGGCGGCGCCGCGGGCGAGCTGGTCGGCGGATTGTTCGAGCGCACGGGCGCTCATGAACAGGAAACGCGGCTCGTCGACCGGCCCTTGTTCCGCGAAGATGTTGCCCAAGGATCTGCCGACGAGCGGTTTACGGATCTCATCTGTGATCGGCAGCTTGGCGCGCAAGGCGGTGTTGACCCGGGCGTTCACCTGGGCGGCCAAGCTGTCACCATCCAGTTTCCGGGCCAGAGCGAACAGCGTCGCGGCTTCGTCGAGCCGGCCGGCCTGCTGGAGATAGACGCCGCTGGTGTTGACCGAGCGGGCCCACAGCATGGCCGCCTGCTTGGCGTTGACGGCACCGAGCCTGGACGCGGTGGCGAGTTCTTCGAGCTCGCTTTGGATCCGCGTCCAGTAGGCCACCGAAGCGGCCGACTCTTCGTCGGTGAGCGGCGGAGGCCCGACTTGGCGCGGTTCGTAGCCCTTCAACCGGAACACGGAGTCGACCGGCCGTTGTTGGAACTGCTCGAGGATGAAGTTCGAGGCCGGGTCCAGGTAGAAGGCCAGACCGTTCTTCGATGCGCGCGCCACCAGTTGGAGGAACGGCCCGGCGACGCCTTCCGTCGCCTGGGCGAACGCCGCGAGCTCGGGCCAACGCGCGCCGTGTTCGCGGAGGAGCCGTTCCCGGTACCATGGTTGTGGAGCGAACGGCGTGAAGACCAAGAGATGCGGGACGACCGACGGATCCCGCCGCAGATGCGCCGCCAGCAGCGCGTTCAGGACCGGATCGTCGACCAGGACCACGGCCGGCTTCGAGGGCAGCGGTGCGACCAAGGACCGGACGAGGTGGTCGAGCGCCGGGCCGTTGTTGGAGCGGATGACGGGGAAGTTCCGTGCCACCAGCGCGGCCGGGATCCCGATCGTCAGGGCGAGCATCAGGCCGAAGACCAACTTCGAGAGCGCGCTGAAGCCGGGCGACGGCCGTTCCCACGATTTCTCCGGCGAGTGGCCGCAGACGAGCAGGAAATAGCCGAGGAAATAGGCCGCGGCGAGCGCGGCGGTGAAGTGGAAGGTCAACAACGGGATGCCGCCGAACTGCGGGTCCAGGTGGATCATGATCCTCTGGCTGAACGCGGTGTCGAACGCCATGTAGGAGGCGATCGCCAAGAAGAAGAACTTCATCACCACGACCGCGCCGATGCTCATGAGTCGCTCGAGGCTCGAACCCTTTGTGCCGGTCCACCGGATGCCGACGAGCACCAGCGGCGCGATGTTGACCAGCGCCAGCAGCAGGAAGCGGCCCCGCGGCATCCCGAAGAGGTAGCTTTTCTGGACGACGAGATTGAAGTGCAGGATGTCCCAGAACCCGCGGCCGTCGCCCGACCGCATCTGGCCGGCCAACGGCAGGATCAGGTAGGCCGTCAGTCCCGCCGCGCCCCAAGCAACGAACCGGACCAAGAATCCCGCGTCGAGGATGGCGATCCCGCGGATCCACACCAGCGCCACTGCAGCCAACGGGACGAACCCGACCAGCGCCCAGTTTCCGGCAAGCCCGGCGCCGTAGATGAAAGCGAACTTCCAGAGCCATGTTTCCCGGAGGTCTTGGCGATATTCCAACAGGCATCGGATGCAGTAGGCGAAAACGAGCAGGTCGAGCATCTCACCGGTCTGCGCCGTGGCCTGCTCCCAGAAGGTGAGCTGGAAACCGAGCAGACCGGCGGCGAAGACCGGGGGAGCCCAAGCGAACTTCGTGTGCAACATCGTGCGGTCCGAATGGCCGCGGACGCGTTGCTCTCGGGTGCGGTCATGCGGGAGCAGGGCGGCACAGCGCGCCACCAAGCCGGCGGCGCCGGCCGCGAAGACCGCGGCCAACAGGTTCACGGCGTACGGGAACTTCGCCTCAGGCACCCAGCGCAAGGGCAGGCCCAGCAACCAGAGCAAGGGCCGCGTCTGCATCAGAGAACCATCCCAACCGCCCAGTTGTGCGGTGGTCTCCATCGAATTGGTGGCGATCCATGGGTTGAGCGTGGCCAGATACGTCGTCAGCATGACGAACGCGATGACCCAAGGCAGGCGGTCCGGCACGAAGGCACGCGGAGGCGAGGAGGAGTCTTCCATAAGGTCGGTCGCGGAAACGTGCGGGTGCGACCCCCGTCAAGGCAAAGCAAAACCGGTCGTCAAGTGCTTACGCGACGGTCCGTCGGACTTCCGGCACGGAGACGGCGAGGGTCATCGGTCCGAGAAAACGAACCGCGGTTGGAGCTGACGGATGCCCGGTGGGCTGAAGAGCCCCGGCGGTGCCGAGTGGTCGTTGGTGCCCCCCGACGATGCGCCCATCGTGAAGCCGGCCAAGGACACCGGTCCGGTTTCCGAAGAGAGGACCGGGCCGGTGGTGCCCGCGCTGTCCAGCAGGCCTGCCGGGGAGCGGGAGTGAGGGGCGATACCAGCTTGGAGCGGAAGGGGTGCCCAGACGGCGTTGTCGTCCTCGGGAACGCTCCGCGCCGCTTGATACGCCGCGACCCCGACGAGCCCCGTGCCCACAAAAATCAACGCGTTGGCGCCGGCGAGGCCGCGCTGCCAGTTCAACGGCGCCAAGATCGCGCGCCACCAAGGCAGCGGGGCCGCGAGCTCTGCCGCTTCGATCCGGGCGATGACTTTCGCGGAGAATCCGTTGAAGTATCCGGGCGAAGGGGTCTCGTGGCGCTTCCAAGCCAGCATCCGGCGCAGATCGGAGAAGTCTTCAGGCGGCTGTGTCATGGCTACTTTCGGAGGTCGGACAGCCACGCCTGCAACTGCTGGCGGGCATAGAAAAGACGTGAACGGACGGTCCCTGGATTGCAACCCATGATTTTAGCGATCTCGTCATGCGGAAGGCCTTGGACATCGTGCAGCACCACCACGGTCCTATGTTCTTCGGACAGCTTGAGCAGGGCATCGTTCAAACTTTTCTGGAGCTCGGCCAAGCTCGCCTCGCGGCGCGGCGTGTTCTGGGAGATGAGCTCGACCAGGCCCGGGTCGTGCTCGGCGTTCTGGTCGAGGTCGTTGAGGCTGACGTGGTGCGTCCGGTGCCGGCGGGTCTTGAGGTGGTTGAGGCAGGTGTTGTACGCGACCCGGTAGATCCAGGTGTAGAACGAGGAATCCCCCTTGAAGTTCCCGAGCGCCTTCCAAGCCTTGATGAACGCGTCCTGCGCCAGGTCGTTGGCGTCCTCGTGGTTCGAGGTCAGGTGGTAGCAGAGGCCGTAGATGCGCTGCTGGTAGAGCTGGACCAGCTGATCGTATGCTCCGAGGTCGCCGGACTTGGCGCGTGCGACCAGCGGCCGGTCATCCTGGGCAGCGTCAGGTGGCGGGTCGGAGGGCTGTCCGGGCGTCGCGGGCGGTTCCTTCACGGGCGACGAGGCTCAGCCACCCAGTGCGGCGGTCTGTTCCGAGAGAAAATCGGCGAGCCCGTTCAAAGAGCGCGTCGCCGGTCCGGGAGGGATCCCTACGAGAGCCGCGCGGGCGTCGGCCAAGAGCGAGTCGATCGCGGCAGCGGATTCGGCGAGCGCGCCGTGCCGCTCCAATCTTTCGCGGACGTCGCCGAACCGTTCCGGGTCCCAGCGGTCGAGCCAGGAGAGGACCTCTTGTCGCTCGGATGCGCCCGCCCGCTCGAAGAAGACCAACAACGGCAGCGTGACCTTGCCGGTCGCCAGGTCGGTGCCCAAGGATTTCCCGGCGGTCTCCTCGCTCCCGTACAGGTCGAGGCAATCGTCGTAGACCTGGTAGGCGGTGCCCAAAGCAAGACCGTGGCGCCGCAACGCCTCCTGCTCCGCCACGGTGCCGCCTGCCAGCTTGGCACCGAGTTCGCAGGCCAGGCCGAAGAGCTCGGCGGTCTTCATCTCCAGCACCTTGAAATACTCCGCACGCCCCAAGGTCCAGCGCCTTCGCCGGTGCGTCTGGAGGATCTCGCCGGTGCAGACGGTGCCGGTGGAACGCGCGATGGCGCGGCTGATGTCGGTGGTCGAGAAATCGGACGCGAGCTTCAGGGCATGGGCGAACAGGCAGTCGCCCAAGAGCACCGAGACCTGGTTGCCCCAGCGCGCCGAGAGCGTGGGCTGGCTGCGGCGCATCGTCGCGGCGTCCATGATGTCGTCATGCACCAGCGTCGCGAGATGGATCATCTCGATCACGACCGCGATCTTCACGAGCTCGTCGCCTGCCGGCCCGATCGTCCCGCCTGCGAGCGCCACCAATGTCGGGCGGAGCTGCTTGCCCTGGTTGGCCAGCGCGTAGCGGGCGTACTCGGCGATCTCCGGTTCGAAGGCATCCGCCTGCCCCGCCAACCGTTCGGAGACGTCCGCCAAGAACGGCCGCACGGGTGCGACGACGTTTTCCCAGGTCGTTTTGGCCGGGAAGCCGTTGCGTGTGTGAACCTCCAAAATAGGGGAAAGGACCGCCATCGTGCTCAATGACACTAGGGTTCGTCCAAAATGGGGTCAACGCAAGGAAACGGATGAAGTGCGGCCCGGGATCTGGAGCGTCCCGCTTCCGTGAGGGTCTTGGAAGGGCGGTGCAGGCCGTAGGCGCCCGGCGACGAGGTCCGCCCAGCGCCCGGCCCATAGCCCGCGCCTTTGCCATGCGCGGTGTCCGGACACACCGCGATTTCCGGCGACGACGGACGTGTTTCGCGCGGAGCGAGCGCCGCTGCCCTCCGCCGGGAGAGACCGGGCCGGCGAGATCGGACGCGTGTCTTTGGTGGATTCCGTCGCGCTTGTCCCCAATCCTCGGCGCCAGATGTCTTCCGACCTCAGGCTCATCTCCACGGATTTCGACGGCACGATCCACACGGATTTCGGCGACGCCCCCGTGCCGATCGCCTTGCAGGACAAACTCATCGAGCTCCGCGCCCAGGGTGTGCTCTGGGTCATCAACACCGGCCGCGACCTCGCCAGCCTGATGGAAAGCATCGGCCGCGCGCGGATGAAGGTGATGCCCGATTATGTCGTGACCGTGGAGCGCGAGATCCATCAGCACGTCGGCGGGCACTACCAATCGGTCGAGCCGTGGAACAGCCGGTGCCTGCGCGACCATGCCGCCGTGTTCAGCGCGCATTCGCCGGTGATCGGTGCGTTGATGCGTTCGTTGGAAGCCCGTTTCGACGCGACCTTCTACGACGACATCTGGTCGCCGCTCTGCGCCATCGCCCGCAGCAACGTCCAGATGGACGCCATCCAAGCGGAGCTCGACGCGTTCTCCGCGCGGGTGCCGGAGCTCGTCGCCGTGCGCAACGACGTCTACGTGCGCTTGAGCCACCGCGAATATAGCAAGGGCACCGCGCTCCAGGAGATCCAGCGGCTCGCCGGCCTCTCGCCGGCCCAGACCTTGGCGGCGGGCGACCATCTCAACGACCTGCCGATGCTCGTGCCATCGGTCGCGCGATGGATGGTGACGCTCGCGAACGGCCTGCCCCAGGTGAAGGCGCAGGTGTCCGCCCACGGTGGGTACACGGCGTCCAAACCCGCCGGCGAAGGCGTGCTCGAGGCGCTCGAGACGCTGTTCCGCTGAAAATCGAGACGATCACCGCCAACGGATGCTACTCTCCACCTCGTGTTGACCGATCGGTCCTGGTTCACCATCGCCGTGGCGCTCTACGGCATCAGCGCGGTCTATTCCGTGCTGCTCTGGCGGCGCGGGTTCCGCGAGGACAACCGCGTGCTCTACGCGTTGCTGTCCGGCGGCGCGGTGCTCCACACCTGCGCGATGTTCCAGCGGGGCTTCGCGCTCGACCGCTGCCCGATCAACAACCTCTTCGAGGCGTCGATGTTCATCGAGTGGACCATCGTCGCCGCCTACCTGGTGATCGGCGCGTTCCGGCGGCTGCGGTTCCTCGGCGCGTTCGCCTCGCCGTTGCTGGCGGCGATCGGTGTGTTCGCGCTGTTCCCCATGCTCGACCACCGCGGGCCGAAGCCCGAGTTCTCCCACGCCTGGGAGAGCCTGCACGCCGCGTCGGCGCTGCTGTCCTACGGCGCGTTCGGCCTCAGCGCGGTCGCGGCGCTCATGTATCTCTCGCAGGAGCACGACCTGAGGTTCCACCGGGCCCGCGCCGTGCTCGCGCTGATGCCGCCGATCCAGCGCCTGGAGAAGGTCATCTCGGGCCTCTTGGCGGCGGGTTTCGTGCTGCTCACCGTGGGCTTGGTGATCGGTGCCTGGTGGCTCAAGCAGGCGAAGGGATACTTCGTCAGCGACGACCCGAAGATTGTCTGGAGCGGGCTCGTATGGGTCGCGTATGGCGTCCTGCTCGCGCTGCGCGGAAAACTCGGCGCCGGCGGGCGGCGTTTCGCTTGGGGCGTCGTCGGAGCGTTCGTCTTCGTGCTCCTGACCTTCTGGGGCACCAACCTCCCGTCGCCCATCCACCACCCGTGAACGTGCGATGAGCCTCGTCGTCCTCGGTCTCAGCCACCGGTCCGCCGCCGTCGATGTGCGCGAGCGCTTCGCCTACGCGGAGGCGCAGGTCGCGCCCACCTTGGCGAAGCTGCGGGACTCCGGTCTCGCCCGCGAGGCGGTGCTCCTCTCCACCTGCAACCGCGTCGAGCTCTACGTGTCGCCGGTCCGGTCGGTGCGCGAGGCCGCGGCGGAGCTCCGCGAGTTCCTCGTCGCCGACCGCGCGGTCTCCGGCCCGCTGGGCGGCGAACTCTACGTGCATACCGACCAGACCGGGGTCGAGCACCTGTTCAAGGTCGCCTGCGGATTGGATTCGCTCGTGCTCGGCGAGACCGAGATCCTTGGCCAGCTCAAGCAGGCGTACGACCTCGCCCTGGCTGCCGGCCACACAGGGCGCGTCCTGAACAAAGCCTTCCAAGGAGCCTTCCACGTCGCCAAGAAGATCCGCAGCGAGACGCAGATCCAGCGCGGCAACACCAGCGTCGCCTCGGTCGCGGTGGACCTCGCGGACAAGATCTTCGACGGTCTCAGCGGGCGCGACGTGATGGTCATCGGCGCCGGCGACACCAGCGAGAAGACGGCCCGCGCTCTCCTGGGCCGCGGGGCGAGGAGCCTGTTCGTCAGCAACCGCTCGTACGATCGTGCCGCGGCGCTGGCCGCCGAGCTCGGCGGCCAGGCGGTCCACTTCGACGGATGGGAGAGCGAGTTCGCGCGCATCGATATCGTCGTGAGCAGCACCAGCGCGCCGCACCATGTCCTCGACCGGCCGAAGCTGGAGCGGTTGCTGAAGCTCCGTGCTCCCCGGCCGCTGCTGCTCATCGATATCGCCGTCCCGCGGGACATCGACCCCGAGGTGCGGTTCCTCGACGGCGTCTATCTCGCGAACGTCGATGATCTGCAGGGCATCGCCGATGAGCATCTCCGGAACCGTCGCGACGAGGTCGTCCGCTGCGAGGCCATCATCCGGGAGAAGGCGCGCGGCCTGGTGGCCGGCCTCGGCTTCCCGGCCGATGGCATGCGGGCCATGCTGCTCGACCGCCCCCGCGGCGCGTGACCGGACGCCCGACACGATGCTCTTCCGGTCACTCTCCCACGGCTCCACGAAATCCTCTGATCCCGAATGAACGGTCCCGCCACGTCTCCCGTCACGTCTCCCGCCCCGCGCACCTCCTTCACGATCTGCACGCGCGGATCCGCGCTCGCCCTGGCCCAGTCCGAGCAGGTCCTCGCCGATTGCGAGGCGCTGTTCCCGGACCTGGATTTCGAGCTGAAGATCATCAAGACCACCGGTGACAAGCTCCAGACCGCGTCCCCGGCCGACGCCGACGGACCTTTGCCCAAGGGGCTCTTCACCAAAGAACTCGAGGTCGCGCTGCTCGGGCGCGAAGCCGACATCGCCGTCCACAGCCTGAAGGACCTTCCGACCGAGCTGCCCGACGGCCTGGTGCTTGGCGCGGTGGGCCCCCGTGCCGACGTGCGGGAAGTCTTGGTCTATCGGGACGCGGCGCATCCGCGGGACCCCTCTGCCGCCGTCGTGCCCAAGGATTGGGTCCCGGGCGCGAGGGAGCCGTTCGTCGGCCCGTCGTTCGCCACCTTGGACGACCTGCCGGCCGGTGCGGTCGTCGCCACCAGCAGCACCCGGCGCGCGGCCCAGGTGCTGGCGGTGCGCCCGGACCTGGACATCGTGCCGGTCCGCGGCAACGTGGGCACGCGGTTACAGAAGGCTGCCGACCCGCATGGCTTCGACGCGACCTTGCTCGCTGCCGCCGGGCTTTCGCGTCTCGGCCTGGACGTCGGTCCGCGCGGCGAACTTCGCGTCGACCCGCGTCTGACACCTCGCGAGCGGGCGCTTGTCGCTGCGCCGCCGTCCGGCTTGCTCGCCACCCTCCTTGAGCCGGAGGAGATGCTTCCGGCGGTGGGGCAGGGGGCCGTGGCTCTCGAGATCCGTTCCGACGATCCCGAGGTCGCCCAGATCTGCGCCGGGCTCAACCATGTGAACACGCTCCGTTGCGTCACCGCGGAGCGCGCTTTCCTTCGGGCGATGGGCGGCGGTTGCCAGAGCCCGGTCGCGGCCTATGCGCGCATCGTCGGCCATCAGGTCCACCTCCGCGCTTCCAGCTATCGGGACGGCGCCGGAAAGCACGCCGAGGGCAAACGTCCGGTCCGCGAAGCGGCCAAGCTCGGCGAAGAACTCGCGGCGCGCTTGAAGTGAGGCGGGCCTCCGGCCGGGGCGATTCCGCGGCAACGAGCACGCGGGCGGTGGCCGCGGATATGGGCCCGCGTCACCGCTTCTTCGTCCGGGACCGCAGTTCCGGGACCTTCGTGCGCACGTAGTGGAAGAGGTACTGCTGGGCGTAGCCGGCGTTCGGTCCGAAGTGGGTCCCGGTGAAGTGCCGCAGCCGGTCGGGCTTCGGCTCGCGCTTTGGGAAGTAGAGGAAACGCAGGGCCTTCAGCACCCAGACGTCGACGGGGAAAGCGTCCTGCCGCCCGTAGGCGAACAGCAGCACGCAATCGGCGATCTTGCGCCCGACGCCCGGGAACCGCATCAGCGTCGCGCGCGTGTCGTCGGTGGAAAGGGCGTGCAGCGCATCGAGGTCGATCTCGCCGGCGGCGAGCATCCGCGCGGTCCCGAGCAGGTACTTGGCGCGGAACCCCAGCTTGCAGGCGCGCAGTTCCGTCTCGGTCGCGGAAGCGAGCCGTACGAAGCTCGGGAACGCATGCCACGTCTCCGGCCCGCCGCCCGCGACCGGATCGCCGAACCGGTGCGACAGCAAGGCGACGCACTGCTGGATCTGCACGATCTGCTTGGTCGAGCTGAGGATGAAGCTGGCGAGGCATTCCCACGGTTCTTGTCGGAGCAGACGCAATCCAGGGCAGGCCGCGACCGCCGCACGCATCGGAGGGTCGTCCGGGAAGGTCGCGATGACCGCCGACAGGTCCTCTTCGAGACGCAGATATCCGGTGAGCCACGACCACTCGGTGCAGGGCAGGGCGGTCCGCGCTTCGACGGTCGCATCGCGGACGGTCAACCGAACCCAGCGGCCTGCGATGACGCCTTCCCAGCCGTCGCCCACTGCGCGCCAACGGAAGGCCTGTCCGCTGCCCAACGTCGCCGCAATGTCGTGGTCCCGCAGCGCGAAGACCGCGGTGGTCTCAGCGTTTTCCACGGCAGGCGAAGAGCTGGAAGTGGCGCCACGCCCGCGAAGGGTCCGGGTCGTCGTGGATGGTCCCGATCTCGGCGACCTGCTCGAACTCGGCGAGCAGCTGCGGCGGAGCCGGTTGGCGTTCGTCCGTTTCGAGCACGTAGAGCGCGTTCTCGCCACGCCGGTCGCGGTGATCGTATTCCGGCCAGAACCAGAACTGGTTCTCGGGATGTCGGGTCGTTTTCACGGTGACCATCGGCCTGGACGTCCCGACCGATCGCTTGGCCTCCGGGATGTAGAAGCTCAACATGCCGGCGCGGCCGTAGTGGTCGGCGATGATGTAGACGGGCTTGCCGTCCTCTTGCTCCATCTTGGCACGGGCCGCCGCGACCTGCGGCGCGAGCTGGCGGTAGCCGCGCACGCGGTTCAACGGATCGATCTTCCGGGGCAACTGCCAGCCCGTGGCCTTCCCGATCAGCCGTGTTTCGTGCAACAGCACCACGACCGGCAGGCCGAGGCACAAGGCGTAGGTGACGAACTTCCGCGGTGCCGTGGATCCGGCCGCGGCGCGTGCATGCCAATAGAGCGCGCCCAGCAGCGCCAACGGCAGCACGCCCGGGACGATCCAGTTCGGAAGGACCCGGGCACGGAACGTCAGTGCGATGTAGAAGATGAAGACCGGTGCGCCGAGACAGAAAAGATAGCGCAACAGCATCGGTCGCGAAGCGGAGGCCCCGCGGGATCCGGTCGCTGGTTCCCGCCAGAACCGGAAGCAAGCGATCCCTGCGGCGACGACCAACACGGGATTGAGCAGCATCGAGACCGCGCCCACGAGGTCGCCGAAGAACCGCAGCGTCGGGTGCCACGCTTCAGCCAGGCCGCCGCGTTCACCGAGGTGGGTCAGGGTGATCCAGCCATGCTGCTGGTTCCAGAGGAGCACCGGGAGGGTGCAGGCGAGGTTCACCAGCAACGCGAGCCACGGTCCGGGCCGGCGCAAGCGGATCCGGGCCGGCGGCCAGATCACGAAGAACAGCGCCACCGACGCCCAGAGGAACGGCGAGCTGTACTTGCTGAGGAATGCGCCGCCCCACCACAGGCCGGTCCATAGCCACTGTCGGGTGGAATCCTCGGTGATCGCCTTCCAACCGCTCATCATCGCGGCGGTCCAGAAGAGCACGAGCAGCGGGTCGATGGTCATCAGCACGCTGCCGACGCTCAGCAGCGGCGCCGCCGTGACCAAGAGCACGAAGAGGAAGGCCGTCCGCGCGTCGGCGTGGGTCGCGACGAAGCGCAGCAGCATCAATCCGAGCACCGCTGCGAAGACCGGCGAGAGGAAGCGCACCCCGAGCTCGGTGTCGCCGAAGAGGGACGTGCCGATCCATTGCGCGACGGCGATGCCGGGCGGCTTCGAATAATAGGACAACGCGAGGTGCTTCGACCAGATCCATTGGTACGCCTCGTCCTCGCTGAGCTCGATCACGGCCGCGCGCAGATACAGCAGTCGGACCACGAGCAGCACGCCGATGAGCAGGTATCCGGCGCGGATCCAATGGCGCCCCAGGTCCGCCGGATCTTCCCGGCCGGCCGGCACCGGGTCGCCGCGGAGCGACGGCAGGCGTCCCCACCAGAGCGGGAACATCCATCGCCCGAGCGACCGCCAAAGCGCTTCCATTCCAAAGGTGGCCCCGATACCGGCCAGTGCGCCGAATCCCCAACCGGCCAGCACGTCGAGCGGATGGTGGACGCCGTTGTAGATGCGGGAGACGCCGACCCCTACGGCCAACGGCACCGCGAAACGCCAGCTTCGCCGGTAGAACAGCACGGCGACCGCCGCCACCGCTGCCGCGTTCGCGGAATGGCCGCTGGGGAACGAGCCGAGCGGGTTCCCTTGGCCGACCAATAGGCGCGTCTCGGGATGGTCGACGTAAGGCCGCGCCCGGCCGACGGCCTTCTTCAGCGGCCGGACCGCCATGCTGTCGCCCAGCAATAGAGCCACCGCCGCGACGAGGACGAAGGCGCGGCCGCGCGATCCGCCCTTGGCCAGCAGCCAGACGATGCCGAGCACCACGAGCGGCAGCGAGAACCGGTTCCCCGTGAGGAACGGCATGACGACATCCAGGACCGGGTTCGCGATCGTCTGGTTGATGGATCGGAACGCGGCGAGGTCGAGGGCGGAAAGCCAGTCCAT
>Ga0209443_1000534_pt1 | contig 25873 bp, 24 predicted proteins | sample LauGreBMM110DCMD_2_FD_187571 | JGI IMG/M metagenome (GOLD analysis project Ga0209443, IMG submission 187571) | Freshwater lake microbial communities from Lake Michigan, USA - Su13.BD.MM110.DCMD (SPAdes) (version 2) | ecosystem: Environmental > Aquatic > Freshwater > Lake | place: Lake Michigan... | reverse complement strand
TTTAGAAATAAAAAAACGTTTAGAAATAAAAAAACGTTTAGAAATAAAAAAACGTTTAGAAATAAAAAAGGATTGCGAAATAGAAAAAAAACTAAAAAAATGATTAGAGGAGGCGGGTTTTTTGATATTTTTTTCGGTAAAGTTGCAGCAGTACCAGAACAAGTAAAAACACCAGATTTTATGAAACCAGTTAGACAAGGAGAACAATTTGTCCCAGGTTTTATTACAGAAAAAGAAGCACCAGCACCAGAACAAGATTTTATGAAACCAGAATCAGAACAAGTTGTCCCAGGTTTTATAGAACCAGTAAAAGCAGAACCAGTAAAAGCAGAACCAGTAAAAGCAGAACCAGTAAAAGCAGAACCAGTACCAGTACCAGTTGTTCCAGGTTTTATGGCAGCAGAAGTAGTACCAAAAGCATTTGCAAAAGAACCAGGATATTTGGATGAAGTTAATATAGATCTTAGTTTTAAGGCTGAAATTTTGGAAAAATCTTTTCCAACAACATTTTTTTCAGATGCACAAACTTCAATTCAAGATAAAATTAATGAAATTAAAATTAATGAAATTAAAAAAAATAAAGATCAAAAACTTTCTGACACATGGGTAAGTTGCAATAGTTGTAGTGAAATAGCTGAAAAAATTACAACTGAATTAAACTCAACTGCATATATCTTGCGTGTTTTATCAAAAAGTTTTTTAAAGGCTAGTAAAAGTACATGTACTATTTCATTTGCAGTAACAAAAACTCCAGAAGAAATAACAGGAGTTTGGGAAGATGATAAGGATGGCATAGAGATGAATTTTAGTGAAGAAAATTCTGATCAAAGATTAATTATGGGTTTTGGACCAAGTTCATCAGGTAAAACACATTGTGCGCAAAAAATGATAGATGTATTTTGTAAAACTTATGAAGATTTTCCCAAAAGTTTTCCCAAAAGTTTTTTAACAATTGATGGAGGAGTATATCGTGAAAATTCAAAAATATATAGAATGATTGTTGATACATTAAAAAGTAATGGTGTCGCTGGTTTTACAAATTTAGTCTTAGCAGGTATTAGTTTAGAAACATCATTATTTGATTCTAATATTGTAAAAAAGAAAATAATGGAATACTTAAAAAAAAAATATACAAAAAAAGTTAGTTTGTATGTTCCAGAAACATTAGGGGGGTGTGGTTATGTGGATTATTGTAGTAGTAAATATAAACAATATAAAGATATCACTGGAGATAAAGAAGGGTGGATTGCACTTTGCATTTGGCAACATAAAAAAGGTATTGATTGTGATTTTACTGACCCATATAAATGTTTGGGTTGTACTGAAAGTGGTACAACAAGACAAACAGCTGAAGGTAAACAATATAGTAATGCGCAATGGCAACATTCAATGAAGGAAGGAGAACGTGCAATTAAAGAAGCACCTGGTGGTGGGTATAAAATACATTCTACAGGTGGTAAAAAGTATGAAACATTTGCTAGAGGAAATGAAAACATTTCTAAACCATGTGTAATTGTTATTGAGGTTGTAAAGCCTGATCCTAATAAAACACGCCTTAATCTTGAAGGTAGCGGGATGGTATTCATGGATGAGAAAACGATGATTGAAATAGTCAAAGCGACTAAATCCTTAGAACCCCTTAAAAGAAGGAATACTTTGGGTTAATAACAAAACAAAAATAGTTAAAAAACAATATTTTAAATTATTATTTAAATAATTAGCATATATTTAAATAATGTCTACATCAAATCAATTGCAAGATAACAATATTAGTTTTTCGTTAGAAGAAGAAGATAACGATTGTAATTTTGATATGAATACTTTTCTAGATGAAATAGAAAATGTTGAACAACAACATGATAACATGGTCCCTTATATTATTGATTATCATGAAAATTTTACAGGTAAAGAATTATTGGTTATATGTGACTATTATGGTATAAAAGCAAAAAAGTGTAAAAAAGATGAGATTGTACAACGTTTGGTAGAGTTTGAAACCAATTATGATAATTATGAAATCGTTTCTAAAAGAAAGAATGTATGGTTTTATATGAATGAATTAAAAAATGATAAATTTATGAAAAAATATATATTATGGTAAAAATACAAAGGTAGAAATAATATATAAAAATAATATAATAAAATATATATGGTATTATCAAAAATAAATAGCGATGTTAGTTATCCTGAACTAAAAAGTGTAGATTCAGGGGATTTAAATATGGAGGCAAACTTATATCAGCTAGAGATTAAAGATGTTGATGTGATTATTGCTGTTGGTAATGCAAAAAATACATTTGAAGACAAAAATATTCTTTACTTTCCTATTTATTTAGTTAAAAATAATAATAAAGTTATTCAAATTGGGTTATATGAAATAAAAGCATCTGATTATTTATCTTATATGGATGAATCCAATAATCTTGATATAGAAAGAATGGACGAACCTCTTATTTATTCTTTTGCAAAAAGTGCGTTTATTAATAAAATTCATTTGAAACCAGATGTGCCTTTGCGAAGGATAGAATCTGATAAAGAGGATACATCTGATAAAAAGGATAAAAAGGATAAAGAGGATACAAAGGATACAGAGGATTCTGACACAGATGAAGAGCAAGAACCCGAGTATAATGAACATTATGAAATACCACCAGAACGCGTTGACATTTTTATTATGACAAAAGGTATCCCATTACCGCCTTTATTACACGAAGAAACAAAAAAACAAGCAAAGGATTATAGAGAGAAGTATCACGAGGGACCAAAGGATTCTTGGGTTGAAAAATTCATGAAAAACAAACATTTTACAATTGTTGATAATGAAGGGGGAGGAGATTGTTTATTTGCAACAATTCGTGATTCCTTTTCTAGTATTGCTCAACAAACTTCAGTAAATAAAATTAGGAAAAAACTATCTAATGAAGCAAATGCGCAAATTTTTTCAAATTATAAAGAACAATATGATATGTATAAAGAAGGATTAGTGAAGGATACGAATAGAATAAAAGAATTAGAATCCGAATATCTATTATTAAAACAGCGATTTACAGAAGTCTTGGATCGTAATGAACAAAAAATGATTTCAACTTCTGCAAAAGAAGTTAAAAAAGAACATGATCGTCTTGTAGAAGAAAAAAAGGTCACTGCACAAATGTTAAATGAATATAAATTTATGAAGGGTATTGATACTCTAGAGGCGTTTAAGAGTAAAATCAAGTCTTCCAATTTTTGGGCAGATACTTGGGCAATATCAACATTAGAGAGAATTTTGAATATTAAATTTATTGTTATGTCAAGTGAGTTGTATAAAAGCGGCGATTTAAAAAATGTATTACAATGTGGTCAATTGAACGACGATTTTTTGCAACAACGCGGCAGATTTACGCCAGAATTTTATATAATAATTGACCATACTGGTTCTCATTATAAGTTGATTGGATATAAGAAAAAAATGATTTTCAAATTTACAGAAATACCTTATGACATAAAGAAAATGATTGTTGAACGTTGCATGGAAAAGAATGCGGGACCCTTTGCTATTATCCCGGATTTTCAAAAATTTAAAGCTGGTGAAAATAAAGGAAAATCAGTAGTGCAAGAGGTAGATTATGAAGACCTAAGTGAAAGCAAATTACGGGGGTTGTACGACGATAATATCGTGTTTCAATTTTATTCCAAGTCTATTGATAAAAAGTTGCCGGGTCAAGGAAGTGGAGAGAAAATTCCAAAAGATAGAATGAAAGATTTTGCCGAGTTAGCCACTATACCACAATGGCGTAAAAAGCTGTCAAACTTTTGGGTTCAGCCATTTTCATTAGCAAATCATCAGTGGGCTTCTGTGGAACATTATTATCAGGCTTCAAAATACAAGAAAAGTTATCCTGATTTCTTTTTAAGTTTCTCTTTAGATTCAGGTACAGATTTATCAAAAGATCCATTATTAGCCAAGGCAGCTGGAGGTAAAACAGGGAAATTTAAAGGTGAACGTATTAGACCTGTAGAGATAGCTCAGGCGGATTCAGATTTCTTTGGAAATAGAAGAAAGAAAGAAATGCATGCTGCGCAATTGGCAAAATTTTCGCAAAATGAAGACTTAAAACAACTTCTATTGGCTACACAAGATGCAAAGTTGACACACTTTGCAAAAGGACAACCGCCCGTTGTATTTGATGAGTTGATGTTGATTCGTGACAAATTAAAGTAATTCCACCTTTCACTATGTAGTAAAAGAAGAGCCGAACTTTTACCATTTTGCTGTACTTTTTTGAAAAGTATAGTGGATCCAAATGTAAATAAATATTTATTATTGAATAAATATTTATAACTGGAATAAAAAATATGTTTTGGCTCTTCTTTTACTACGTAGTGAAAAGGTGGATTTACATGATAGCACAACATTCTTTAGGATTTTCCAATACATGTGAAAAACTTAATAAATTCATACAAGAATCAATTAAATTATCTAATTGTATCAAAAACACTTTTTTATTTTCATCCTCAATGATAATTTTTCTCTCTTCTATCAAAGTATGGACAATAAATTTAAGAATTGTTGAGCAAAATTCTGTACGTTTTTTTGTATCTAATTGAAATTCCTTTTGATTAAATATTCTTTCGTAAAGTATTTGAACAATTAAAATAAACTTTGGAATATCACTTGCATCTATTTTATTGTCTTTTATTACTTCTAAAATTACATTTTCTATTTCATTTAATAGAGTAGGTGTTTTGCTAATCATTTTATGTACTAGATCAATCGTTTCATTATTTATTTGAACTCCAATTTTATTGAAATAATTATTTGAATCTTTATTTTTTTCATCGTAATTCTTTATAATATTCAGAAATATATCTACTAATGACTCATTTATCAAGTCTACTCCAACAATCAATTCTTTAAAAACAACTTGTTCTACAATAACGTCTTTTACTTGTTCTACAACTTGTTCTACAACTTGTTCTACAATTATTTGTTCTACAACTTGTTCTACAATTACTTGTTCTACAACTTGTTCTACTACTTGTTCTACAATTACTTGTTCTACAACTTGTTCTACAATTACTTGTTCTACAACTTCTTCTACAACTTCTTCTACAATTACTTGTTCTACAACTTCTTCTACAACTTCTTCTACAACTTCTTCTACAACTTCTTCTACAATTACTTGTTCTACAACAACTTCTTCTACAACTTCTTCTACAATTACTTGTTCTACAACTTCTTCAACAAAAACACTTTCTTCTGTAAAAGACATATTATATTTTACTTAAAGATATTTTATTTTACATAAAATTTTATTTGATGCAGTTACTGCCGACTTCATCAATTTTGGCAGTTACATTATTTGGACAACACCCATATCTAGTTCCTGCACATCCACCGACAGGAATAGGTTGATGTTGAGGTATATGAACAGGATAAATAGGATGTGGTGGTGGCGGTAAAGGCTGTGGTGGTGGCGGTAAAGGTACTGGTACTGGTACTGGGTGAACTACTACGGGTGTCGGTAAATAACCCGGACCAGGAACATAACCCGGACAATTTGTGCCATAAAAATTAATCTTGGAATCAACACCATTAGGGCAACAACCAAAAGTGGTTTGTGAACAAGATGCAGAAGACGAAGATGTTGTGCTATTTTGCGATTTATAATAGTTGAGTGCAAAAAAAGTAATCAATATAACGGCTAAAATAAGAATGATGGAACTATCCATATGAATTGTACGAAGATTATATATTTTTTTTTGATTTTTTTTTATATTTTTTCATTTTTTTATAGTTTGATTTTTTATTATATTTTTGTGTAAAATTATTTTTTATTTTTCTACGAGTTTTACCACCGAATGATGCTAATATAAATGGCATACTTAATAAATATGCAGATCCTAATATTGCTCCTGGTATTATTGTATAACTATCTGGGTTACTTGGTCTAGGAATGTTAGGAATAGAAATTGTAGGTAAATTGCTTCTTAATTGTTGTAAACGACTAGGCCCTGCTGCGACAGGCTTTCTAGTATTAGCAACGTTAATATTTAAATTAAAATCCTTTATACTATAGTTACTATTACCTATGTCAATAAATAATGTTAAACTAGCATTATTATTTTTTTGTAGCTCCATATCTATAAATTCATCATCATGTAAAATTATTTGAAAAGTACACTTTAATTCCATTGTTTTTTTATCATGATTAATAGTTATGATATATTCTCTAGTTGGGTTTCTTAAAATAATAGGTAAAAATGATAACAAATTATGTAATGTTATTTGAAATATATCACGTAACATATTAAAGATGTTTTGATATATAAAAAGAACGAATTTATTACTTGTATTAATATCATTATCACACAAATGTAGTAATATATTATAAAAAATAACAAAATGTTCCATTTGTTCCATTTGTTCCATTTGTTCCATTTGTCCCATTTGTCTCATTTGTCTCATTTGTTCCATTTGTCTCATTTGTTCCATTTGTTCCATTTGTCCCATTTGTTCCATTTGTTCCATGAGTTCCCTTTTCAAAGTATCCCAATCTTTACTATTTATTGTAAATGGTGCTCTACTTATATCTATAATTATTTGTTCTTGTAAATATGTTTTAAAACGAATTTCACTATTAAAAATTTGTGTGTTTGTAATATAAAAACTCCAGCTCAAAAAATCATCTAACGATTTATCTTCTCTTTTTCGTATTATAGGAATTTGGATTTGAATATTCTCTCTATCTAAAATTTTTAATTGATCAATATTAAAAAAAAAACTTAAATCTTGTTCATGTTGGTAATCTTCATCTATATTATAATTATCAAAGATATAGTCAATAATTTCACTATCTTTTATTTCTTCTAACATAATTATTATATATAATAGTTTATTATATAAAAAAAGTAATAAAAATAAATAATATAATAGTATAAAACATGAAGTTATCAGATAAAAGCAAAAAACTAATGATGTTTTTTACTAAAAATAAACACATCAATGAAGTAATGCAGTCCAAAAAAACCGAGACTATTTTAAAAGAATTATATCACGACATAATGGACGCATACAATTATTTAATGCAATTAAAACAAAAGAGTATTCCATATTTTTCATTTCATATAAAAAAACTTGTAAATGCTAGTCAAATTAGCAAACCCAAAAATTTTAATTCTAAAAGTTTTCCGGATATTGTTCGTAAACATATTGATCATTTATCCATGTCAGAATTAACATATACCTTTTCTCTCTTTAAACGAGAAATCAAAATACATTTTGTAGTAGAAGATGCCAATGTAGAGTTAAAACTAGACACCTATCATAAATATGTGGATACAATGATTATGTGGTTATATATATTGAATGAATATGCCTCCAAAACTTGTTCTAATACATTAGTAGTGTATTTATATTTTACTTCTCTAGAAAAGAAGTTACCTAATTCAAATATTTTTATACTAGATGAAATAAATGTAAATACCGCATTTACCACAACTTGTCCGAAAGATTCCGAAATTGTAGTTTTCCGAAAAGAAGAATGGTTAAAGGTATTTATCCATGAGACATTTCACAATTTTGCTTTGGATTTTTCTGATATGAATAACAATGAGGCCCACCAATGTATATTAAAAATATTCAAGGTAACTTCAGATGTAAATTTATATGAATCCTATACTGAATTTTGGGCAGAAATTATGAATGCATTATTTTGCAGTTTCTTTTCAATAAAGGATAAGACAAATGTGAATGATTTTCTGGAACATTCCGAGTTTTTTATCAATTTTGAGAGAACATATAGTTTTTTTCAAATGGCAAAGACGCTTCAATTTATGGGACTTACATACAATGATTTATATTCACCCACTTATCATAGCCAGATGATGAGGACAAATTTATATAAAGAAAAAACGAATGTGTTGTCTTATTATGTGATTAAATGCATTTTAATGAATAATTATCAGAGTTTTCTTTCGTGGTGCAAAAATAATAATTTCTCTCTTTTGCAATTTAAAAAGACAATATCTAGTCAAAACGATTATTGTAAGTTTATAGAAAATAACTATAAGGTAAAAGGCATGTTACAAGGGGTGAAAGAAACAACAGCCTTTTTACATTCAATAGATAGAAAAAATAAAACAGCAAATTATAAATATATTCTTACTAACTTGCGTATGAGTATTTGCGAATTGTGTTGAAAAATGTACATTCATATATAATTCATATATAATTCATATACATTTATATAAATTATACAATATTATATGGAGCATAAGATTACAGCCCAGCAATTAGAAATTTTATCTGAAGTAGATTTTTTAGTACCTTTAAAACAAGTTGGCTTAATAACCAGGTCGGTATTAGAGGCATTGGAGTTATTTTATAAACCACGAAGAATTATTGTTGTTACACCTAAAAAAGAAGCCGACATTTTAAAAGATATATCAAAGTTCTGGGATACAAAACATTTAGAATTCATTCATGAGGAAGATTTTTTCAAGCCAAATTTTAACTTATCCATTGAAGACATTACTAAAGAGTATGATATAACTAGAGGTTCTCAACAGAGAGAACCAGGATGGTGGATACAACAGCTGATAAAATTAGGAGCTGCTACTCAAATAGATACACTATCGCCAGATAAACTATCGCCAGTTTATATTGTATGGGATGGTGATTTGGTTCCTACGAGACGATGGAAGTTATGTGACTATAATAATAATGGAGAGAAGGAATTTTATTTTGCTATTCTTCAGTCAGAGTCTAGATCAGAGTTTAATTCATACCAGTATGCTTCTTGCATGAAATCTCTTACAAATATGACTCCAATTGAACCTGAAGAAGGAGGCACATTTGTCTCTCATCATATGGTATTTTACAAAAATCGTGTCACTGAAATGATAAATCTTATGATAGAACATAGTGGATCTCATAGTATTCCTTGGCCAAAATTGATAATGTCTTATTCAAGAAAATTTTATAGATTTAGTGAATATAAAACGTATGCGACTTTTATGATAAAAAATTATCCAAAAGAGTTTAACTATCATGTGTTTGACAAGTTTGGATATGGAGGACTCAGATTTAGAGAAGCGAATGAAATAATTAAAAAAATTTTACTGAAATGTCCTGTTATTAATGGAGGTATTCCTTATGAAAAATTTAAATTATTTTTTGATGAAAACTGGAATATTCTTCCTGGTGCTAAAAAAGATGTATATCCTGCATATATTCAATTAGATCATGTATATGGTCTTGAATTAAATATGGAAAGTTAAATTTTATTTATTTATTTTTGTAATGACACTTGCAAAAGTGCTGTCCTGCTAAACATTTTTTTTTACAAATGTTGCCCATAGACGTGTTTTTTTGGCACACATAAGTATAGGTGCAATTGGGGCCGCGTTTCTTGTTGGCCTTCCATGCTGCAATAGAGGCGTCGAAATCGAAAACGAATTCTGAAAGGGCTTTGGATTGACTTCTTGTCTGCATTTTGAATAATATTGTGCAGTTGATTCAATGGTGGAAAAGGATTTCAATTTTATTTTGTAGGGAACCAATGTCTTCAGCTATGCCAGCCCTACGACCCCTCCTTTACAACGAATTAAACCTTTACAACGAATTAAACCTTTACAACGAATTAAACCTTTACAATTATAATTAAATTAGTAAAAATAATATATTAAAGGAGGGGTCGTAGGGGAACCTTGGTTCCCTACAAAATAAAATTGACAGCATTTAATCTTGTAAAAATAAGACACAAAAACTAAAATAATGGGAATCCGTCATTTAAACCGCTTCTTTAGAGAGAATGCATCACAAGCAATCAAGATAATTTCTCTGGCAGAATTGTCTGGTAAGAAGATCGCAGTAGATATTAGCATTTATATGCACAAATATGCAGCAGAAGATTCTTTAATTGAAAACATATACGCAATGTTGTCTATGTTTAGACATTACAATATTACTCCTATCTTTGTTTTTGATGGTAAACCGCCTACTGAAAAAAAAGAACTATTGTTGAAACGTCGCGAAGATAAAAAGTCGGCGCTAGATGAATATAATAAGTTGAAAAATATTTTGTCAGATAATGATGGTATGGAGGATTGTGAAAGGCAAGAAATAATAGGTCAAATGGACACATTAAAGAGAAATTTTGTTAAAATCAATAAAAATGATATTGAAATAGTAAAGAGTTTGATTAGAGCTTATGGTGGGACTTATTATGATGCTCCTGGAGAGGCCGATGAAGTATGCGCTCTTCTTACAACAAAAGGAAAAGTATGGGCAACTTTAAGTGAAGATATGGATATGTTTGTGTATGGTTGTCCTCATGTAATCAGATATTTAAGTCTATTAAATCATACTGCAGTTTTGTATGACATGAAAAATATTTTGCAAAATTTAGGAGTTTCTCAAAAGGAGTTGAGAGAAATCTGTATATTGTCTGGTACGGATTATAATAGTTTAAATAATGATATAAAGAATTTACATAATTTGAATGCAACTTTGAAGCTATTTAAAAAATATTTCAAGGAAAAGAAAAATCAAGAGAATATAGAATTTTACGATTGGTTACTTGAACATACAAATTACATTGAAGACTATGATTTATTAATGAAAATTTGTGAAATGTTTGATGTAAGCAATAATCATATCAGCATACAAATGTTTGATTCTATCAGAATTGCAAATGGACCTATTCTAAAAAGAGAAATTCAGGAAATTTTGAAAACGGATGGATTTATATTCAAATCCACCTTTCACTAACGTAGGAAAAAGGTTACCCTTCGGAAGAAGCTAAGAGCCAAAAGTTGAATTAATATTTTTTTGTTTTTTATTATATAAAGCAATTATAAGATGTTAGATTTATATAATAAAAAGTATGATATGATAACATTGGAAAAACATATTCATGAAGTTAAATTGATTGATATTTTAAAAACACAAACAATTGATGTAAAATTTGTAGTGCGTTATATCTTAAACTCTAAATATCAGTTACATAAAGATGATAACATAATTGCACCAGATATAATAAAATTTCAACAGCATATAAGCTATGAAGAATTACAAAAAGAACTGCAAGATTACGATTCCGATGAATAAGTTTTACAATTATGAACAATGAAAATGATGTAATCTTTTTAGACTACATCATTAAAATAAAAGTTAGAGGAGAGTTAGAGAGTTATTAGAAAAAATAAATAATGACTTACCTTGATGAAGATGTTTGTCTTTACCTATATTTAAGAAAGGATAACTTTTTTACTACGTTAGTGAAAGGTTGAAACAATTTGGCTCCACCTTTTTACTACGTTAGTGAAAGGTTGAAACAATTTGGCTCCACCTTTTAAAAGGTGGATTTTAAGCAGTAATAGGAGCTACTGCAACAGCAACCTCAGCCTTTTCAGCCTTGGCAAAGTGAGGAGACATGAACTTTTGCAAGTTAAAGTAAGTGAGCTCATCAGTGGTCTTAAGCTTCAAAAGACCAGCAAGCTTCTTGTCAGGATTAATCTTTCGGCCATTGCTTGGGTCCTGGAGCTTGTTCTCGCGAATATAGGCGTTGATCTCACGGGTAACCTCAGTACGCGCCATCTCAATTCCCTTGGTCTTTCCAAGAAAAGAAGCAAGCTCGTCGGAAATTTTGGTAGGCTTGACAAATCCAGAAGGAGCGCGGTTTCCGGCCTTGCGCTTACGTTTGTTTGTTTGCTTCTGGGCAGCCTTAACCTCACGAGTCCACTTCTTCTCAAGTGCTCTATACTCAGTCTTGAGTGCAGAAATAGAAACACTGATTTGTTGGAGCTTAGCCAAAAACTCGATAGATTGCTCAGCGAGGGGAACTTCCTCAACAACAACAGATTCAACTGGGGCAACAACAACAGCATCATCAACTTTAGGAGTAGCGGTCTTAGGCTTTCTGGCCTTCTTCTCAACAACAGGGGTGGCAGCAGGAGCGACTTGTTCAGTCTCTTTGACAGACGATTTCTTTGGCATCTTATTATACTATATACTAGTAATTACTTTTTAAGTGATTTTAAGCGAATAATATATATTGTTACGATAATATGGTAATATACAAATATTTGTCTATGCGTATGAAAAAACAAAGACCCTACATTTTTTAAAAATGTTCAAAACTCTGAAAAAGCCAAGGAAGAGATGTAGCAGCCTCATTATTAACTAAAGTTAATGAACCTAATATGTAATAGGCGCCTAATGATTTACTATCAGTATTTATACCGCTATTTATAAATTTTTCCATTAATTCTAATACTAATTTTTTAACATTAAATAGCTCAGCTTCGGTGTGAAGATATTGAATACTCAAATTACGAAATGGATCTCCGTTAGGTGGACATATTTGTCTTTTAGTTTCATTGCTTAGTTGAGCACGATAATTCCAGATATCATTCAATTCTTTCACAAATTTTACTATTTGATTTCTGTTCAAAGAGAGAAACCATTGATAGCTAGAATAATGTCCAAGTGCATCAATATGTTGAAATAATTGTAAAGTTCTCAATTCTAATGCTTTTTCCATTGAAAGATTTTGTGTATCATCTTCATAATGCAATTTTATTTGAATCTTCAAAATTCTACTTAGGCGAACAACGGACTTGATTGTTTTAATAACAGCCTCTGGAATAAGATTTCTATTGTATGGATTTCGTACAGATTCAATATCTTTTGATTTTAAAAATAAATTATGGAGAGAAATTATATCAAAACCATAAATAAAACCATCTGTATCTTTATAACTTAAAAATTGATGGAAATTTATTTCTTCTACAGGTTCCATCGTAACAAAATCGTCGGTATTTGTACATATTTTTCTATTCATAGATGCCGGTCCATGTAAAGACTTGTATTTTTTTACTAATAATCCTCTAAACATTTTTTGAATGTGAATGATATAGGATGAAAAATATAAATAAGAAAAAATTCTTCCCACAAGTTGAGGTTTGTTTCCACTGATTTTTAATTTGTATTCTTTTGCAATCATTTTTAGTTGAGGTAAACTATAATTATACTTGGTTATGTCATTATAGCTGTGAATTGTTGGAATAACAATGCATTCATCTGTAATTTTTAATGGTTTTTTTATTATTTGCATTTTTTTTTCAGATTTTTTTGCAATACAATCCATAAATTCGTCCATTAATTCTTTGCTTGTTTTTTTAAAAGTTTCCATACGTATATATAGTATATATATTTTTCTTTTTAACATGTTTTATATATATTTATTATTACGTCTAATACTTTTAAAAAATGCTTACCATATATCGTAAGATAAAAATGACGATTCGAATTATTTTAACATTTATATTTTAAAAAAAAATTGATTTAAAGATATTCCTAATATATAAAGTACATATAGACAATGGCAAGCGCAATTCTAGACGGAACTAATATTGATACCAGTGTATTCTCTTACACTGCTCCAAAAGCCAATCCGGCCGGAGGAAAAGTAGTAAATCTAATGAATAAAAACTTTAAGGAGTCTCTTACCTTTAGCACACCATTGATTTTGACATGGGGTGCTCAAGAAGGTAAGGACCAACAGGGAAATTTTACCGGAAAGTGGACCATGTCACTTCAGTTTCCTAATTCGGAATACCCCAATGCTGATTGTGATGCATTTCTAAGAGAAATTAAAAAGATTGAGACAAAGATCAAGGAGGATGCGATGGTTTATTCAAAGGACTGGTTTGGTAAGGAAATCAAGAGCATGGAGGTGATGGAAGAGAAATTTAATATCATGCTCCGTTATCCTAAGTTGGAAAAGGGAAAGGATGCTTTAGATTATTCTAAGCCGCCAACTCTTACTGCAAAACTACCATGTTGGAAGGGAGTTTGGCAGCCAGAAATTTACGACGAAGAAGGTACTCCGCTTTATGTCAAGGGAAAGACTGCTTCGCATGTAACTCCGCTGGAGTTCTTGAAGCCAAAGACCCATGTCATTTGTTTGTTGCAATGTGGCGGTCTTTGGTTTGTCAATGGAAAGGTTTCTATTACCTGGAATTTGAAGCAAGCGATTACACAGAAACCAAGATCGTCTGCAATTACTGAGGGAGTTTGTTTCTTGAAACCAAAGGCAGAGGATGTACAGAGGCTCAAATCACAAGCTCCTCCTGACGATGATATGGAGCCTTTTACCAGTACTATTGTTGAAGATTCAGATGAGGAAGATGATGAAGATCGCGAATTACCTCCTCCTCCTTCATTGGTAAGAGAAACAACCAAAGTTGTGGAAGAACCTGTTGCTGTTGCTGTAGAGGAACCAAAGAAGAAGAAAATTATAACGAAGAAAAAGGTATCTGTAGAGGCTTAAATCCAAAATAATAAATAAACTTGTAGATAAATCTAAGAAATAAATTTTATAAATAAAAAGGTAAATTATAAACTTTTTTATTTATATATTTAAATTAAATACTTAAATGTTATTGTAGTATCAATTATAAATGAATATTCAAAATCAAAATAATCAAAATAATCAAATGAATGGAAATAATATGATGGAAATGATAAAAACACAACTAATGACATTTACAATGATGAAGTCCATGAATGGAAATAATGATAAATCTGGACAGGATAATGGAATGCTAAATATGATGTATATTTTTTTATTGACTGCAATTATAGATTTTATTAGCAAGTCGGTATTGCCTAGTGCAATGCAAGAATTTAATAAATTTTACAAGTCTAAAATAAATAATAATAAATTATTAAAAGAATTAACTTTAAAAAAGACTGATACAAAATCATCATCTATTACTATTCATATTAATATTTCAGATCACGAAAATAAAATTGGTCAAGCCCTGTTAGATTTTATAACAAACAACAATAATACCAAACATGTAACTTTCAAGAAACAAAATTTTATATTAAATCAAACAGATGTTATTGAAATATGCGATGAATTATTTATCAAATTAAGTGAAATAACTGAGACAGATGAAAGTTCTAGTAATGGTGCTGGAATACAACAAAAGATTGAACTATTTTCATATACAAAGACAACTAATGAGTTACGAGTTTTTTTAAATAAATTATCACGTGATTATGAAATTAAAATTAAAAATAAATTAGGTGATAATATATATTACTTTAATCAAGTTCCAATGAATGCTCCTAAAGTAACAAATAATGAAAAAGATTATAGTAAATTACCAAATAATTGCGCTTTTACAATGAAAAAATTTCAAACAAACCGAAAATTTTCAAATCTATTTGGTCCTGAAATTAGTGTTGTTAAAAAGAGAGTAGAATTTTTCATTAAAAATAAAAAATGGTATGATGTAAAAGGTATTCCTTATACGTTAGGTTTACTTCTATCTGGACAAGCTGGTGCTGGAAAAACATCATCAGTAAAATGTTTAGCAAATGAAACACAGCGTCACATTATAAACATAAATTTAAATAATGATATTACAAAAACACAAATGGAGAATTTATTTTATAATGAAGAAATATGTGTTATTAACGTATCAACAGGACAAACAGAAAAATATTGTATTCCTTTAGATCAAAGAATATATGTTTTAGAAGATATTGATTGTCAGAGTGATTTGGTAATGGAGCGTGAGTTAAAGAATAAAATTGAAGAAAAAACTGATGATATTTCAAATATTACTAATATAAAAACAAATCCAAATAAACCAGATACTAATAGCAATAATAATAAAAGTAATAATACAAGTAATATTATTTGTTCTCAAAAATTAGACTTGTCTTTTTTATTGAATTTATTAGATGGTGTGTTAGAAATACCTGGAAGAATTGTAATAATGACAAGTAATTACATAAAAATGTTAGATCATGCACTTATTCGTCCAGGTCGTATTGACGTTATTGCTGATTTTAAGAAATGTTTGAATCAAACTTTAATAGAAATGATTGAATTTTTTTATGATATTAAAATCACTAATGAAGATAGAAAAAGAATAAATAGTTTACATGAGTTTTTAGTTTCTCCGGCAGAAATGGGGAAATTAATGTTTGAGAATATAGATAATTATTTGAATGTTATTGATATATTAGAAAATAATCCACTTTTAGAAAAAGTGGAGCAAAATGTTGTAGAAATTAATAATCCACTTTTAGAAAATCCACTTTTAGAAAAAGTGGAGCAAAATGTTGTAGAAATTAATAATCCACTTTTAGAAAATCCACTTTTAGAAAAAGTGGAGCAAAATGTTGTAGAAAATAATCCACTTTTAAAAAAAGTGGAGCAAAAAAAGCCCATATTGTCCAAATTACGGGCAGACCAAAAACAGCCAATTTTAAAAGAAGAGCAAAATAATCCACTTTTAGAAAAAGTGGAGCAAAATGTTGTAGAAAATAATCAACGATTAAAAAAAGAAGAGTTAAGTGTAGAAGAAAAATTTCAACGTATACAAGAAGCAGAGCGAATAAATATAGAAAATAATCCACCAGAATACTCTAAACTCTATGATAAAGCAACATTTATTTCTTCATATAGCAGTGAAAAAGTCCAATCTGTAGAAGGATTTACAGATGATATTAATAGAATGTCTTATTGTGTTTATTAAAAAATATTTTTAAAATACTTAAAAATATTTTGTTAAAGGTGAATTGTAACAAGAATATCCGTCTTTTCAGATATATCATAGATATCCTTTTTTTGTTTCGTTAATCCTTCATTTTTTATTCTATAAATTTGTTCTCTCCTTATGTATAGGTGAGACAGAGGAATTTCAAATGTTCTTGTATCAATTGTTATAGAAATAGGTTTATAATCATTATCCAAGTTTATAGTTGTTTCTATACAAATATTATTATCATCGTCAATTGTTATATCAGATGGCAAATCTGGTTCACAAAATACAATAATCTCTCCTCCTGAACTATCAAAATAAGATTCATTATGCCATAATGGTACCAAAAATAGTTCTTCATTTACATATAATTTATATACATTGTTATTAAGTATATCATGAATGCTAGGATTTAATTTATAAATTTGCACATTGTCGTATTTTTTTATTACAATCTCTCGTATTATTTCAAGAATCTCTCCAGTTAAATGAAGTGTAGTACGATGATTAGAGAGAAAAGAATAAATATGCATAGCAGTATCTTTGTCTAATCCATCAAATAATTTTACTGATAACTTTTTACCAGCAACTAATATATCAGTGACAATTTTAGACAAGATATCATTATAAGTCCCTTGAAACATCGTCTTCATAAATTCTTTTAAAATGTCAACATAGAGAGAAGAATTATAATCGGAAATATTTTCTTCTTCTAATTCTTCAGAACCTGTTTCTCTCTTTAAGTAGGTATAAGCTTCATTTATTTGTTTAAATTTTTCATTAGATTCTATAGAATTACCATTTTTATCTGGGTGATTTTTTAATGCTAGTTTGCGATATTGTTTTTTTAAATATTCACTCGTTATTTCATTATATTGCACTTTTGATAAATCAATTTCTAATATTTCAAATGCGTCCAAAAACTTGGAGGTATAATTCATGTAAAAATATCATATATAAACTTTAAGTAATAACATATTTTATAATAAAATTATATATTTTGTATATATAATGGGAATTCACACAAGTGCAATTACTTATACCCGTGGTATTCCAAAGGGCTATAATAATTTTTTCTTTGTAGCTCAGGCCAATAACACAATTGTTCAACCTATGACCCTATACTTACGAGGGTATCAATTCAATAATAGAAATATTACAAATGCAACAAGTGGACGCCGTTCTTTAGTCTGGAATAATTAAAATCAAAAATCATGAAAAATAAAAGGTATTCTAAATTACAAAGTGTGTAATTGGTTAATTTGTTAAATTTTTACTAGTATATATTATTAGTATGAATAAAGTTGGTATATCTTTAGGCTGGAATTGTCATAGTGCTGTTTATGGAGTAAATAGTGGTGTAAGATTACTTAAAAGTCAAGGTTATACTACCTGTCCATTTGATACTATGGTTTCTAATATTGGCGGAATTATTAAATGTTTAGAAGATGATTTTGAATTTTTTTATGATCCAGAATATCTTAAAGTTATTCATGTACAAGGTGATGAATATTCTATTTATAATACAAAATATAACTTTGGTTATAATCATGAAAGCCCTGGTCATGGAAATTTATATATAAATGAGGGATGGCCCGAAGGTAGTAATCATTTTATAAATAATGACTTTTATCATTTTAAGCAACGTTATGAAAAACGTGTAAATAATTTTCGTAATTATTTATTGAATAAAAATAATTACATTAGTTTTATTATTACTTCTTGGAATAAAACACAAGATGATATGAAGGATTTAAAATGTGCTATTGAAAAACATTATCCAGATTTACAATATGAAATTATTATTATAAATGACCCAAATGGTAAAGAATATTATATGAAACATATGAGAGATATGGGTTACACAGATGATGATTACGAAATTAAAAGATTATTATAAAAATGGTCAAAAATGATTGATAGTTTTTGCTAAATACAAAAAATAATTTTCAACATGATAAATGGGTCTATAGTTATTATTATAATATTGAAAAAAATGATAGGTTTTTATTAATATGTCTGAAATTTCTTCTTGTTTAATTTTCTCCTTCTGAATAAGTGTAGAGAGAATATACCAAATACAATCTGATATATCTAAATTATAAATAAATATATCATACAATATATCTCTGAATTTAAGGTATTGTAACTCATTTACATTTGTTATATTTTTAATAATTTTATTACATATAATTTTATATTGTATCATTAAATCTTCATTATATAAATGAAGAATTTTGATATTTGTTATATTTTCCGGCTTTAAAACTCTAGGTAGTTTATCATTAATACATTTAAAATATGACGTTTTTGAAGGTCTACTTATATGTATGATTTCACATGCATTCAGTATATTGTCTGGAATGAAACTAATTTCTTCTGTCATAAGAATAAATTTTAAATCTATAGATATCGCATTATTTTTCTGCATATAACTATAAAAGTTTTCTAATAATTCGCTGTGAATTTCATGAAAATATTTACAAACAATAATACCTGATTTTTCCGTTTTTGCTGATATAACATCTATTAATTGTTGATAAATTTCGTGCCAAAGTAATTTTGAATTACACCCCAAGAGAGACATGTCTATTTCATAATGTATATCACTTATCTTAAAAAAATATTGTTGTTTATTGAATGTTAAACTAATCTTTTTCTCATATTTTAATTCTGTTGGACTATATTTTTTAATAGATTTTAACATTTGTGTATATTTACCTGTACCATTTGGACCAAAAAATATCACATTTTTTAGATCATTCAGTTTGTTTGGAAATTTTTCAAATATCTTTTCCATCTTAGAATGTAAATTGATTCGTTTATTTTCATTTATATATTCTTCAAAATGTGTCTCGTAAAATTTCATAGTTATTATATTTATAATATATTCTTTATGTAAATATACAACAAATAAACATATAACAAAATAAACATATAACAAAATAAACATATAACAAAATAAACATATATAACTTAAAAACAATTCAAGATATTATACTAATTTTAATAATGAATATAGTTAAAAGAATTGATCAATATGATGATAATAATTTATTTTTCTGTGAACCAATAAAAAATAATGTTATGAATGATGGAAATTTTATTAGAATATTATATTCTACAAATAAATTTACATTAAATGGTATTTATTTGCTGGTTACTATTAATGATATTATATGTGAAAAATATTATTTAAAATATAGATGCACCTTTAATGTTTCAATGCATAAAGATATGATTGATAATATTAAAGTAATTGAAGAAGATATATTAAAAAAATATGAAATCGTAAATAAAGATGCGCAATTTAAAATATACGAACAACTTAAAAATGGTAATATAAAAATTTTTTCTGATGTAACGAATAAATCATCATCTTCTTTTATACTTAAAATATCTGGTATTTGGGAAACACAACTGAATTATGGTCTAACTTATAAATTTATTAAAATTAATTAAAATTATATACTCACACTATAGTAAAATATACAACTCCAAAAATAAAAAATAATATTATTATTATATCAATAATTATTTTTTCATGATTTATTTTTTCTATTGTATTGACGGGTATATTTGTTTTTTTTTTATTTTTAACAATCAAAACATAGTAATCTCTAACATAATGATAATATGATTTTTCAAATACTTTATCAAAAGATGTAAATATATTTTTATATTCAGTTGTTGTGCGAACATTATATCCATTTTCAAAAATTTCTGTAATAAAATAAGTTAAAAAATACGTATCTTTTTTTGGCTCTCGAATAATAATTACACCATTTTCACTTAAAACACGTTGCCACTCAGGTAAAATTTGTTGAATTGTAGAATCACTTATATGATGCAAACAATCGTTACATAATATGACATCAAATTGATTATCATAAAATGGTAACTTTTTACTAGATTCGTCTACTAATAAAAATTGTTTTGTTTTATACATTTTTCTAGCTTGTATAATTCGTGTTTCATCAATGTCAATACCTATGTAGTTATTACCAAAAAATTCACTTATAATACCAGGACCACAACCAAAATCTAGAACTCTTGCATTACTATCTATAAGGTCTTTCATTGTATCATAAAATAATTTTTGTTCAAAATCCTTGCAAAATAAGTAATAAAAAAATCCGACATTTATATATTTATCATATTTTTCATTACATAGTACGCGATTTATGAATATGACAAGTAGCAAACAACAATAAATAAGAATAAAAAACATTATATTATATTATTTATTATAATGTTTTTAAATTTTATATTTTTAATATTTCAAACCCATCTGTTGTAAAATATTTCAAAATTGTTCGTATTATATTTGTAGCAATACCACTTAAAACAGCAAATAATAAAATTAAACCTAATGTTTTATGTGGTATACCCTTTTCTTTAAAAGTTTCACTAGATACTGCTGAAAATATAATATATGTTTGTATTAATATCAATATTATAACTATATTGCTAAAAACAAAAAATCCTTGTGATATTCGTGCTTCTACAATAATCTCTTTGTACATTATGCTAAAATATAGTAGACTTGCAAGAACACTCAATGTAACAACAAATGGTGTCAAATTTAATGCATATGTCCCAATGGAACTACCTTCATCTTTTGCGCTGGCAAGTTGATTTAATATTTGAACTAAAATCATCATTATACCAATTCCGAGTACTGCATATCCTGTCTGATAACAATGAAATGATACTGCGTCTGTTGTAACTATACCAATTATAAATGCACAAGATGACGCATAAATAAGTGATTTATAAATATTAGTTTGAATTGATGAAAATTCTCCTGACATATATATATATCCACCTTTTAAAATCCACCTTTTAAAATCCACCTTTTAAAATCCACCTTTTTTACTACGTTAGTGAAATGTGGATTCATCTATTTGTTTTTGCATTGCATTTATTTTTGCTACAAGCAATGGTATTATTTCAATATAATTAATTGTCTTGCAACCATTTTTACTATTATTTACTAAATTAGGATATATTTTTTCAACATCTTGTGCTATAAATCCATAATGTTTTATATTAGGATCCGTTTTGTAAGTAAATTCCTTTGGTTCTAAATGTATAAACTCTGTTATTTTCAAATCAGAGATGGGTTCTATATTCTCTTTTATTTTTTCATCTGATGGTGTAGCTAGAGTACCATAAATTGTACCATTTACATACAAATCAGTCGCAATATATACTGGTATATCAACATGAGTAGATGTTTTAGTAACTGCTGGCGTTAAAAGTGTTGTATATAATGGTGGTCCTGGTAATGAACCTGGTGTATAATTGTATATTACATTTTTCCACACGGCTAGATTACGTGGACCACCAACAATAAATTGTTTTATAAATTGTTTAGAATCACCTATAGACCCACCATAATTTGCAGTTGTTGAAACAATAGACATAATAATAATATATATTTAGTTTTTATATTTTAAATAAATTTAATTATAATATAAAAAAATTTGTGTATATAGTATATATGCAAGACTATAATTTTCCATCTTCTAGAGGTTTTAATACAAATACGAATCATCCGTTAATACAAAACTCTCAAGAGTATATTTATTATAAAAAATATGTATCTATACATTCGGAGGACAGAAATGTTTTAAAATATCCAAGTTCTTCTGAATTTGAAATAGAAATGCCTGAGGATATATGTAATGTTGTTTCTTTGCGACTTACTTCCTGGACATTTCCATCTAATTATAATACTTTTTCTGTATTAAATAAAAACGTAACAATGTCTTTTAAAATTAATAATCCATACAACCCGATCGAAAATGGTATCAGTGATATTCTTTCTCTAAAAATTTATGAGTTTTTATCTCTTAATAAGAATAATAATTTTGGCTTTTTTATTGAACAAGGGTTTTATAATCCAGATCAAATGGTTATAGAACTTACTAATAAATTTAATGTCTCGGTAAATGTACAAATATACAATTATTTCAATATACAATCCACAAATCCTTCACTAACACCAGTACAACAAGCTGAATATACCGCTGCAATTGTTTTATTAAATACTACTGGTGGATACACAAATTTTGTTATTGCATATAATAATGTAAGTCAAAAAATGTGGTTTGGAAACGTTTGCGATGGATTTATTTTGACGAATGAGACACAGATTTCAAAAGAAACTATTGCATCCACTTTTATTTGTAGTACAAAAGAATTCAATCCAGACTTCAGTGAATGGGGATTACCGGGTAATCTTGGGTTATCAAGATGTGACACACCATCTGCAAGTGGTATAACAATAAGTAACTTTACAGAGGCAGCAATATATAATGGAACTATCGTTCCAAGATTTTATTATGGAGATGTTTTTTTAGGAGATAATGGTTTTTGGTTAGTACCAAATCCAAGTTTACCAAATTCTATTGTTAGTTGGGTAGAAGCGGATTATAAAATCAATTTAATGGGTTCTGCTTATTTTTATATGGAAATAGCCGGACAAAATTGTATTAATGAAACACAACCTTATAATATTAGCGATTTTACTATTAAAACAAATTCAACAAATGGTATTGTGAATTCTTCTTTTGCTAAAATACCAATACCAACTACACCTATTGCACAATGGTTTGATCGCGATTCTCTTCCCTACAAGTTCTATTATCCGCCTGCAGAGAGAATACGTAAATTAAGCATTAAATTAAGATACCATAATGGTCAACCTGTAAATTTTGGAATATTCAATTATTCATTTGATCTTGAATTTATTACGCAATTACCACAGATTCTAAGAAATTCAAATACCCAAACTACTATTATATAATAAAATTTATATATCGTATTTATCTGATATCCATGACTTTATAATATCTATATCACATATTTTATAGTCTTCACACAACTCTGATGCGAATGATTTAATGTCGTAAAAATTTGGATTTTTCATACGATTTGTTTTATAAAATAAATAATCACCCTTTGGTCCTTTTCTTATGGATGTGGTGGTGGTTATTTCTCTTATCAAATTACTACCTTCATTCAAATACTTTTTAATTTCAGAAAAAGTTATATTTTCCATGGGTCTATTTCCTAGATCTTTTAATGTCTTGGTATTTTTATCCCAAGTGATGTATAAGCCGAATTTACCCTTTTTTAAGATAACATCATGACCTTCGTGTTGACCCAAAGTATAACTACTTTTTGACTCTATTTTCTTGTCATCAAGAATGTCTTTGATTTGAGTAGTACCTTTTTCTATAGTTGATATATCAAAATCTTTACGCACTGGCTTAAAAGTTGTTTTTTCTTTGCCATCCTCTGTTTTTTCAACACACTTAATAACAGGGCCATATTTTCCTACCATATACGTATTATTATCGTCGACGCGGATTTCCATTTTTGCTTGTGGACCCATAGCATCTGTTAATTTGTCTATTTGATTGTTGCATTCACGACATAATTCATGCCATGTATATTTGCCTTTTGCAATTTTATCAAGCGTCTCCTCCATTTGACATGTATAGTCATATTCAAATAATTGAGTGAAATGTTTTTCTAAAAATTCCATGACAATGACACCTAATGGCTGTATTACAAGTTTACCCTTTTCGTTTCCGAATTCTCTCTTTGTTTCAATCTCACATATGTCTCCATTTTCTAATTCATAATCTGAACAAATAATTTCTTTGCCCTTTACGTCTTCTTTTTTTACGTAACCACGTTCTTGAATCTTATCAACGAGAGAAGAAAAGGTAGATGGACGCCCAATCCCTTTTTCTTCTAGCATTTGTACAAGGCGCGCCTCTGTATAATGCGACTTTGAACCCTTGATTGTTACACGCGACACCATCTTTTTATAAGGAATCGCCGCATTTTGTTTTATAATTTGTAAGTAGGTATAGTCCTTGTTGGTCTCCTTTATTTCTTCTGCATTTTTTTTGGATACAATTTTCCAACCAGGAAAGTCTACTTGTTCGCTTTTATATGTAAATTTGTTCTGGTCAAAAGCTGATATGGTTGCAGTTATTTGAAAAAATGATGCAGCCGACATACAGCTTTCCAGTGTGTTTTCCCAAATGAGTTTATATAGACGGCGCATCTTGTTATCCACTTTTGTATCCACTTTTGTATCAGACAACTCCTGCAGAAAAATATTCGTCGGTCTTATCGCCTCGTGAGCATCTTGCGTAACAATTTTTTTATCATTTTTACTACTATTTGTGGTGTCAAATATCGCACCAATATATTTAGGATTCGCAGCATATTCAGTGGCAATATATTTCGCAACATCATCTAAAAACCCGCCACTATAGGTCTTCGAATCGGTTCGCATATAGGTAATAAATCCGCCTTCATACAATAGCTGACAGATTGTCATGGTCTCTTTAGGACTATAATGTAATTCGTTGGAGGCCACTTGTTGAATTCGGGATGTTGTAAATGGCTCTGGTGGCGCTTTGAAGACCTTTTTGGGTTCTGAGCATGTATACACGTGTTGAAATTTTATGGATCCATCTAAAAAATCCGTCATTGCATCTTCTAGTTCATATTCTTTTGACAAATCAAAAGGCAAATTGGAATTCGTAAAGTAGCCCGTCGTATTATACACCTTTCTCTCTTTGGCTGTCTGGATCTCTTGCTCATTGTCGTAAATAACTCGCAAGGCCGGCGTCTGACAACGGCCTGCACTAAGAGCATTGTCTTTACTTGGATTTGTTAGACATTTCCACAGGATAGGTGTGACTTTGAAACCCACTAACAAATCCAAAATCTGGCGGGCTTGCTGAGCACGTACCATGTCCATATCGATGGTTGTAGGATTCTTTATAGCGGCCTGTATTGCCTGCTCGGTAATTTCATTAAAGGTAATGCGTTTTGTAGTAAGCGGTAAATCGTATAGTTCTATAATTGTGTGCGCTATTTTTTCACCTTCTCGATCTGAATCGCTTGCAAGTATGACTTCATCTGCTTTTTTAATCTCTCTTCTTATTAACTCAATTTGTTTTTTCTTTAATGCGTTGTCAGAAATCGTATATTTAGGAGTAAAATTATTTGCAATATCTACATTTTTGAGAGAAGGTAGATCACACAAATGTCCAAAAGATGCGACACATTTATAACCTGGTCCTAAATACTCTTCTATTTTCTTACATTTTGCTGGTGACTCCACAATGACGAGATATGTTGTTGTTTTTCCATATTTTTTTGGCATATCGGTATATATGTATATACTGATACATTTATGTTATTTACACTTTACATTTTTCAATTGAAAATATATATAATTTATAAATTATATATATATATATATATATGCCGCAAAATTCTT
>Ga0209443_1000532_pt1 | contig 25905 bp, 19 predicted proteins | sample LauGreBMM110DCMD_2_FD_187571 | JGI IMG/M metagenome (GOLD analysis project Ga0209443, IMG submission 187571) | Freshwater lake microbial communities from Lake Michigan, USA - Su13.BD.MM110.DCMD (SPAdes) (version 2) | ecosystem: Environmental > Aquatic > Freshwater > Lake | place: Lake Michigan... | reverse complement strand
GTAATTGATTGACTTGGCAAGCTGCTCCATCGCTATTTCACCCGCCTCTTCATCTCTTGATCCAACAAAGGCATCGGGCGCCGACTTCGTTTCTGAATTAACGTTGATGATGGGTATACCTGCTGCCCTAGCTTTATCTACTGCAGGCGAACTAGCTTCTACTTCACATGGATTAAGAATAATTGCATCAACTTTTTGTGATATAAAAGTTTCAATTTGCTGTACCTGTTTTTCAGCGGTGAGTTGTGCGTCTGTAATAATTAATTTTATATTTTTTTCTTTAGCCCTTGCTTCCATGGCATCTTTTACATTCACTACAAATTCAGCTTGTAAACTCAACATGCTTACACCAATTACAATTTCATTCTTTTGTTTTCGATTGCAACCTGATAAAATCCATAATACAAAAAACAACAGTAAACTAGTCAGCTTTATTTTTCTCATTGTACTTTATTTTATTTCTAATTTAATTTTTTCTATCAAGTATTACAGCACCTACAATAATTAATCCCTTTATAATTTGTTGTGAATAGGAAGTGATATTTAGTAAATCTAATCCATTATTGATTACCCCAATAATTAAGGCCCCCACCACAGTTCCAATAATTTTTCCAGATCCTCCTGAGAGGCTTGTACCACCTATCACTACTGCCGCTATTGCATCTAACTCATAAGCAACTCCAGCATTCGGTTGCCCGGTAGTTATTCTAGAGGCTAAAACAATTCCTGCCAAACCAGCTAAACCACTACAGATGATATAGGAAAACAGTTTGATTGAATTGACATTTATGCCAGAGGCCTTCGCAGCATTTTCATTACCGCCAACAGCATAAATATATCTTCCAGTTTTAGTATATTTTAAAATAGTGGATGTAATTAAAATAACGGCTCCGAATAATAGAATAGGTATTGGAATATTTAAAAATTCACCTCCTCCTATATAATTAAATGAATCTGAAAGATTTGAAATTGGCCTTCCATCGCTTACTACTAATGCTAGACCTCTAGCGATTGTCATCATACCTAAGGTAACTATAAATGCTGCTACTTTCCCTTTCGTTATTATCAATCCATTGACTGTACCAATGGTTACTCCTATTAAAAGTCCTACCAATAAAGGAACCCAAAGACCGTAAGCGCCTGGATGAGCAAAGCTTGCAGCAGCAACACCAGACAATGCTACTACTGATCCTAAAGATAAATCGATACCCCCTGAAATAATTACAAAGGTGACTCCGATTGCTAAAATGCCATTGATTGAAATCTGACGCAGCACCATCACCATATTTTGTACAGTCAAAAAATTAGGTGTTGCTACTGTTAGTATAATACATATAAATAGAAATGCAATAAATATTCCATATTTTTTAAGGTATTCTCCCATTCCTGTTGAGTTTTCAGCAAGCGGTCTTGGAGGTAAAAGATTTTTTAAATTCATAAACTTTACATTTTATACTAAGCCATCGCATGTTTCATAATTAATTCCTGTGTTGCTTCTACTTGACTCAATTCAGCTTTTATTTCACCTCCTCGAATTACTAAAATCCTGTCACTTAATCCAAGAATCTCTGGTAGTTCTGATGAAATTAAGATAATCGCTTTTCTTGCACTGGCAAGTTGAGTCATCAGTTTATATATTTCTGATTTAGCTCCAATGTCAATGCCTCTAGTAGGTTCATCAAATATAATAATATCTGCATCGTTCAATAAAACTTTTGCAATCACTACTTTTTGCTGATTTCCACCACTTAAAAAATTGGCTACTTGATTGCGTGAGGTTACTTTGATAGTAAGCTGATTTATTTGATTATCAGCCATTTCATTTTCTTTTTTTAAGTTTAAAAAAAGACCATTAGCAAATTTCCTTAAACTTGAAAGAGAGATATTGTGTTTTACAGATGAACCAAGAACTAGTCCATATTTTTTTCTGTCTTCACTTACCAATCCAATGCTATTTTTTATTGCATCTTTAGGGGATCTGATTTTCACTTTTTTTCCATTTATAAAAATAGTTCCTTTAATTATTTTCTCTAATCCATAGATTGAGTTGACTATTTCAGTTCGTCCAGAACCCATCAAACCAGCAATGCCTAAAATTTCGCCTCTTCTTATATTAAAATTTATATTTTTAAATTTTTCTCCTGTTAATTCACTGACCGATAAGATTTCATCTCCTAGAGTGCTTTCTTTTTTCTCGAAAATCGAGTTGATTTCTCTTCCTACTATCAAAGAAATTAATTTTTGTTGATCTATTTCACCTATATCACAGGTAGTAATATGTCTTCCATCTCTCATTACTGTAATGGTATCAGAAATTTTAAAAATTTCTTCCATCTTGTGAGAGATGTATAAAATAGCAACCCCTTGTTTTTTTAATTCCTCAATGATACCAAACAAAATATCAATTTCTCTGTTTGATAACGCTGAAGTAGGCTCATCCATAATTATAATTTCAGATTGATTGGAAATTGCTTTTGCGATTTCGACCATCTGCATATCTGCAATGCTGAGTTCCTTCATTGCTCTTGTTACAACAATTTTTGACCCTAGTTTATCCATTAGCAATGCTGCATTTTTATTCATTTCTTTCGTATTGATCCAACCTGGTATTGATAAAGTTGGTTCTTTTCCCATAAAGATATTTTCAGCAATGCTTAATTCGGGAAAGGGTAAGAGTTCCTGGTGTATCATGGAAAGCCCTGTTTTTATTGCGTCATTTACTGAGGTAAACTTAACTTTTTCATCTTTGTAAAAAATTGCTCCTTCATCAGGCGAAAGAATACCCATGAGAATTTTCATTAAGGTAGATTTCCCCGCTCCATTTTCTCCAATGATGGTATGCACCTTACCTCCTTCGATAGTAAGAGTTACCTTATCAAGGGCCTTCACACCGGGGAAGGACTTGGATATATTTTCAGCTTTTAAAAGCCAAGGTTGATTCATACCGATGCCTAGTAATTATTATTAAAATTTTTATATAATTGAAAAGCTATTCATTAAAGAATATGTAAAGCCCATCTTTTCCAGCAAGGATAATATCTTTTTTGCCCGTATTACGAAGATCTGCTACAGAAAAATAGATTCCAGTACCCTTTCCTTTTCCAAATTCCCCATAGCTGATTATATTTTTTGTAAATGATTCTCCATTCCACTTGAAATAAGAAAGTTCTAAAGGGTCATTAAATCCGGGGTCTCCTGAGTTGTGCGCACGGTAACGCTTACCCGTAATTAGCTCCATTTTGCCATCGTTATCAATGTCAACCCATTCCATTGTATGATACTGTGAGTGAAATGGATCAATGGGATGCTTAATAAATTGAATACTTTTCCCTTCTTTCTTTTGTTCATACCAGTTGAGTCCATATGAATGCCCATGACCTACAATTAAATCATTTAATCCATCTGAATTTACATCTGCTACAATAATTGGTACACTGCCATCCTCATTCAACTTAAAATCATTGTGCATTTTCCAAGGTTGATTCATTCTGTCAACAGGTGCTTCAATCCAACCATTGGTAACAATAAAATCTCCACGACCATCGCCATTTATATCACCAAAGCCTAAACCATGACCTTGTTTTTCTGCGACTTTTGTAGAAGTAAATTCACCGGTAGATTTATTATTCTCTCTTTTAATGGTATAATATATTAAAGGATTGCCTGGAGTGTTCGGGACGATTTCATTGATTCCATCTCCATCTACATCCCATGAGCGGGTGGTTTCTATATTTCCTGTTACTGCAATATTATGAGATTTCCATTCTTTATCATTTCCAGGATTTTCTCTCCAAAGTATTGTCTTTCCAAACCAACCACATGTTACATAATCCATTTTGCCATCACCATTTACGTCCATTGGAATGGTTGAAAAATCATCATGGTATTCATTGATATGGTCTAACTGTGTTATTAAGTGCCTATCTAAATAAAGTGGTCCCTTATACCAATAACTACCCGATACAATGTCTAACACCTTATCTTCATTCACATCAAATACGCCCACTGATTCAGGACTTTCTGCTGCAATCATCTGCTGTCTAAATTTCAGTTGGCTATACCCTTGAATACAAGACAAAAAAACAATGATAGTGCTTACGATAAATTGAATATACTTTTTCATAATTTTTTTTGAATTAAATTTGATTTTTATTTTATCAACACTTCATTAGTATTGATTAAAAAATATCTTGGTAATTATGCCCAAGCATTTTGTAAAAAGCGCAACCAATTTTTATAAAAAATATTCTCGACATCTTCTTTACTATATCCTCTTTTTTGTAATAGTCCTTCTAGATTTTGTAGATCACTGATAGTATCTAAGTCCATCGGGGATTGCTCTTTACCATAAGTTCCGTCTAAGTCACTCCCAATGGCACAATGAAGTGAGTTTCCAGCCATTTGACAAATATGATCATAGTGATTAATGATCGTTTCAATTTTTATCCCAAATTCTGCAGGATTACTTTTTCTTGGAGTAAAATCTGGTTTCATCATCCATGCGTCAAAACATCCTCCGATGACTGCCTTTCTTTCAATTAAAATTTTAATTTGCTCATCTGCAAGTTGTCTTTGGTGAGGCACTAATGTTCTGCAGTTGTGGTGACTTGCCCATAGATGTCCATTAAATAAATCCATTACCTCCGAAAATCCTTTATCCGTTAAATGAGTTACATCTAAAATGATATTCAATGCACTCATTTCTTTTAATAAATCTTTTCCCATGGAAGTAAATCCATCGGTAGTGCCTGTGCCCGAACAATATCTTCCAGTGCTATAATGTGCAGGACCAATCGCTCTTAATCCATATTGATAAGCTTTTTCAAGGTAGGATAAATCAATCAACGAATCTGCACCTTCTAAACTCAAAATATAACCGACGGGTTTTTCTGAATTTGGTTTTGTTTCATCCATCCAAATTTGAATGTGCTGGTTGAGGGAATGAAGATTATTTATCTGAATCATTTCACCTTCCGCCTCCATCGCTTGGTACCAGGCAAGTTGAGCCTGCGACATTGCCCAAGCTTGATGTGGTGAGTTCCATCCAGCACCCGGTAAATTTCCATTGTTTTGATTAAATCGGGCGAGCTGAGTAGCCACCACTAAACCAATATTGGCCTTGCGAAGTTCTGGCAAAGAAACAGTTCCTTTTCCTCTGTCAATTTTATCGGTCATCCCTTCCTCCAATTTGCGAATATCCTTTACCGTCATTCTGTAATCTCGATTCCATTCAATCGCGTTCGTAGAAATATCTAAATGTGCGTCTATTAAAAACATATTTTGATTGTCTAGATAATTTAAATTTATTTTTTCTTTAATTTTTCTTCTACCACATTGGCAGGATATTTTAGAGCTAAGGCTCTTATATCATAACTAAATTCTTGAAAAGTTTCTTCCCACAATTTTGCTTCTTCCTCAGTATATTTATAAAATCCGTTCGCATTGATCACTCCATTACCTCCAGACTTTACAATGTCATCAATTAATGTTGGTATTGTTGTTTGATTACTCAAAGTGGGTAATAAATCTTTCATTACAGTGTGATAGGCAGACACACCCGTCAAATCCATCCATCTAAAAACACCTACTAAGGTCATCCAATAGCCTGGATTATTTCTGCAAGCTCTATCTACATCTTCTACAGAAGCATAACCGTTTTCAACTAAGTAGCAGGCTTCGCGATACATGGCATACATCAATCGATTGGTAATAAAACCTCTGATATCTTTTCTAACAAGGGTTGGTTCCTTGCCCCACAGGTGAGAAATTTCATATAAATATTCACCCTTTGCTACATCCGAACTTTCTCCACAAATAATTTCTAAAAATCTTGTAGTATGAGAGGGCTCTGCCCAGTGTAGACCTAAAAATCGTTTTGGAAATTGAACTTCTTTTTGTAAAATACTTATAGGAATTGCAGAGGTATTGCTTGTTAAAATTGCTTCTGGTGAAATTACATTTTCAATCTTTTGATAAACTGATTTTTTTATTGCAATGTTTTCAATGGTACATTCAATGACAATTTCACAATCTTTTAGTAAATCATAGTCCTCCGAAATAGTGATATTTTCTAAATAATAGGCAGGAGCTTGATGGATCATTCCATCTTCTAAAGATTTTTGCAAATGGATATGAATTCTTTTTTCAGCATTTTCTAAGTCACTTGAAAGAGGCGCAATGGCAATTACTTTATGTTTGGCAATCAATAGACAGGTACTAATGCTACAACCCATTAGGCCAAGGCCCACTACACCTACTTTAATATCTTGTGGATGATCTGATTTTTTCATTGATTCAATAATTTTGATTTTAATAGGTGGCTCTTCCACCTGATAAGTCAAAGGTAAAGCCCGTGGTGAAACTATTTTGTGGTGAAACGATATAGGCGACCAAATTGGCAGCTTCCTCTAGCGTACCACATCTTTTCATAGGAATTTTATCAGTCATGTATTTCACCTGTTCAGCTGGTAAGGCGTCTACCATCGCCGTCTGTATAACTGATGGCGCTAATGCATTTACAGTGATTCCATTTTCAGCATATTCTTTTCCTTGAACCTTTGTCATGCCAATGACTGCTGCCTTTGAAGCTGAATAGGCTAACATTCCTGCATTTCCTTCTTTGCCAGCGATAGAGGCGATGTGCAAAATTCTGCCATAACTTTGTTTCAACATATATGGCAAAACATATTTTGAGGTATAATAAGACCCCATGAAATTTATTTCAAAAACTCGATTGAGATTTTCAGTTTCAGTCTCATGACTTTTTATATTTGTCTTTCCTGTTATTCCTGCGCAATTAATAAGTATATCGATTTTTTTAAATTGCGAATAAATCAATTCAATCGTGCTTTTAATTTCTTGTTCAATAGAAACATCGGATGAATAGTAGGTTGAATTTGGAATATTTTTTAATTCATTGGGTGTATCTTTTGATAAATCGAGTAAAGCTAGTTTTACTCCATTTTCAGCAAGCTTTTTAGTAATGACTAATCCTAATCCTGAGGCAGCTCCAGTTATTACAGCTACTTGATCTTTCATTGATTTTTTTTCCATCAAGCAATTTTTAAATTGGAATATTGATGATACTGAATAAACACAATATCATTTGCTAAATATAATACTATTCTGATAACTAAAATGACCCTTTCCACTGCTCGATTCCCCTGTTTTATACTTACTTTATTTGCTTGAATATAGCAGCAGTGGTGCGAAGAAATTCAACCGAACTGCTGATTTTCTGAAATGGATTGTTTTAATCTGTATAACTGACCCTACCATTGAAGAAGATGAGAAGGATTATTATAATCTTGAGGTAGTTATTTTTTGATATAAATTAGGGCTATAACTTAGTGATTGTAATTACTAAGTTATAGCCCTATCTAATTTTTATATTTGCCTAACTTATAACAGTGGTTGGCTGGATGAAATTTTGATTAATTCAATTACTTATTTGAATCTATTCAAAAGATCAAATCAATTTCCGTTTAATAAATTTAATTGGCAATGATATAAATTATTAAATACGTTAATGAACTTACCACTGTTGTAATTCCAAAAAATTTGATTTTCTTTTCCATAACCTTGATTTTTATTGGGTGAATGATTGATTTATTGATTTGACTTCATTTGGTTGCTGAGGTTTAATTTAATCAAAAAAATATATTAATTAATAATTTTAGTAATATGTTTTAATACTATATAGCTATCTGAATTTTGCTGAAAGCCTAAATATTCACTTTAAAATATTTCATTTTGTTTACTATTCAAAATGCGATCTCTACATTGAATGTTTTTGAGTAAATGAAGTAGCGTTAAATCTGTATCTTAGTCAAAATAATAAAATGAAAAGGACCTTCCTGCTATTAGTTGTTTCTAGCGTTTTATTTGCTTTATTTTTTTATGGGACACCTCAATTACCCGTTGGTATTGATCATGCAAAAGTGCTCAATAGTCTTAATAAAAAAACCTTGCAAAGAGGGAAAGAAATTTATCAAAGTGCTTGTTTTACTTGCCATGGAGTCAATGGAACAGCTTCTCTTTCGCAAGCGCGTTCATTTATTAAGGATCCTTTGCGTTTTGGTAATAAGCCTTATGATATGTGGAAGACGATTACCAATGGGGTAGGTATGATGCCCGCTCAGTCTTGGCTTAGTCCTGCTGAACGTTATTATGTAATCCAGTATATCAGAGAGGAATTTTTTAAAAAGTCAAACCCTAATCAATATTTTCAAATTTCTCAAGACTATCTTTCAAAACTTCCTCGATCAAAAAATACGATAGAACAAGAATTAGCAGAAGTAAAAGAAGAAGCACTAAAGGGTTCTCTAAAATATGGACAGGAGTGGTTTATGCATAATAAAAGTAATTATGGTTATGCCATACATTCACCTTTAAAAGGGCTTTCAACTAATGTGCTAACTGTGAAGTTGGACAAATCCATTCAATTGAGTTATGACCTTCTTCGAATGGGGACGGTTGCGGTATGGAAAGGAGATATAGATTTATCCGAAACTAAGTTTACACAATATCGTGGAGAAGGACAGCCTTTCGTTAAGGGAGTTAGCCTTCCAGGAATCGATACCTGGCAATGGCTTTATAATAATCGCTTGGATAGTTTAAATAAATCAACGGGTATTCGTGCCCCTTTACCAAAACAATATCTTGACTATCATGGACATTATGTTTATCAAAAAGAAGTGATTCTTTCTTATGCAATTGCTGGAAGGGAAATTTTAGAATATCCTCAAGTACTCGATAACGAAAATAAAATTATCATTTCCCAAACATTAAGAATAGAGCCAGGTTCACAAGAGGAGCAACTGTTAATTGGTCAATTGAAAGATAGTGTAGCAAATTTTAAAGAAGGTATTCTATCCGTGCAAGGGAAATTTTTAGATAGGACTGCTGGACTAGAAGGGAATCTTTTAGTAAGCATAGCGGAGAAAAAAAATGGAATACAATCATTTATTGCTGCAGGTATAATAGCTTCTGTATCTGGTTTAAAATGGAGCATCGACAATAGTCATCGATTAATTTTAAACATTCCTGCAGGAAAAGATGCGATAACGGTAAGGGTTATTCGAACGTCAGGAAATGGAAATAGTGACCTTTTGAAATTTGCTTCTTTTTATAAAAAGCAATTAGCCATAAAGCAGTTTCCCAATTTGATTCGTATGACTAAAGGTGGTAATTCTTTATGGTCAAATAAAGTAATCACTAAAGGCATAACGAATATTGGTAGGCCCCATTTTGATCCTAGGTATAATAGTGATTCAGATAGGTTGTCACCTAATAAGTTGGTTGATATACCAGCCGATTATCCCTATACTGTTGACGACATCGCTTTACCATTTGATAACGTATACAATGCTTGGGTAAGGCCTACCTCACTAGGTTTTATGAGTGATGGGCGTTTACTGATTGGTACTTATACAGGCGATGTTTGGATGGCTAGGGGAGTGGATAATGCATTGACAAAAATTACTTGGCAAAGAATTGCAACAGGATTATACGAACCTATGGGATTAAAGGTTGTACGCGATCAAATTTTTGTAACCTGCAGAAATGGAATTATAAAATTGAATGATTTAAATAAAGATGGTGAGACAGATTTTTATGAGGTCTTTCATGCTGATCAAGATGTGTCGAATTTTTTTCATGCATTTAATTTTGGTTTAGAAATAGATAGTAAAGGCAATTTTTATTATGTTAAACCCGGAGAATATACCGACAATAAAGATCCTGGTAATCTAATAAAGGTTTCACCCGATGGGAAAAAATGGGAGAGTGTGGCAACTGGCTTTCGTGTAAATAATGGAGTTACAGCAACGCCCGATGATAGAGTTTTTGTGAGTGATAATCAAGGTAATTGGATGCCTGCTAATAAAATAAATTTAGTGGAAAAAGGAAAATTTTATGGCTACGTACCCAATATTGCTCAGGGTGGTTGGAGCCCTAATGGTGCAGTTTTTCGTAAAGAGGATATTGTAAAAGGAGTGATTCGACCTGATTTAGTAAAAGTGCCTGAAAGCTTTAGTCCTCCTGCATTATGGATACCTCAAGAATTTGACAATTCTCCTGGTGGAGGTGTTTGGAGTGATCAATCTTGGGGACCCCTTGGAGATCATTTTATCCATACCAGTTATGGCAAAGGCTGGCTATATTATTTTCTTCCCCATTCGGTAGGTGAAATCACACAGGGTGCAATGGTAGCTCTACCTTTTCAAATGGATGCCGGAATTCAGCGAGCCGCTTTTAATCCTTTAGATAAGCAATTGTATACTACGGGTTTGACTGGTTGGGATGATGGTGTTGCTACTAAATATGGAGTACTCAGTCGCATTCGTTCCACCGGTAGTAAGGGTCATATTATTTTAGATGCTAAAGTGGTTAAAGGAGGGATTGAATTGAAATTTAATTTTGATTTAGATAAAGAAGATTTTAAAAATATTGCCAATTATTCAATCGATCAATGGAATTATAAATGGGCAAGTAGCTATGGCTCGGCAGATTATTCAGTAAAAATCCCTGGAAAGAAAGGTATCGATTCAGTGAATATTGAAAAAGCAATTCTTAACACAGATAATCAAACTGTTTTCTTAAAGATTCCCGAATTAACAGAAGTGAATACGCTGCGTATAAGGTTTACCGTTAGGGCTGCAGATGGAATGATGGTTAAAAACACCGTTTATATGACCATTAATAAAGTGCCTAATTGATTTTTATTTTTTATCAATGGATGATTTTATTACTGCACTGGTAATTTTATATACTTTGCCATCTGCCTTGGTAAGAATATACAAATCGCCGTTGATATCTCTATCAAAATGAAGATCTACTCGATTACTTCCACAAACTTCTTTCAATGTTTTAGGTTGATGGTTTATTGAAATATTCCATTCTTTTATTGTCGCTTGTTTACCTTGTTTGATATCAGCAATATTTGTATAAAATAATCTACCTGATGGAATATCCCCAAATAAAAACTTACCTTTTAATACTGGAATATCATTACCCCAATACTCAACTCCACCAGAAATAGCCTTTCCTTCATCATGATCAAATTCTACCACTGGGTAGGTAATTTTATAAATGCTGTCATTTGAAGGCAGGGGGAAAATTGTACTTATATTATTTTTTATATCAGCAATAAGAAAGCTTCCCTCTCTTACTGGCCAGCCATAATCTTTGCCAGGTTTAATAAGATTGATTGATTCTATATTTCCTTGTCCGATATTACTGACTAGCATATCGCCAGATTTTATCCAAGTGATACGGTGGGGATTTCTAAAGCCATAGGCATAAATTTCCTTCACTATATATTTGTTATTACTATTTACGAAAGGGTTATCAGCAGGAATACCGTATTTTCCATTCCTGCTATTTTTACCCATTGGATTGATACGTAAAACTGTACCCCAAATCTTTTCTTTACTATGTGTTAAAAATTTGTATCCTTGTTCCACACTACCTCCATCTCCAATACCCATATAAAGCATTCCATAATCTTTACTTCCAATTTTACTGAGTGGATTGAATGTTATTTCTTGAACACCATGATTCACTTTTACGAAATTGATTCTTAGTAATTCTCGGTTCGTACCTGAAAAAATATCTTCATTTATTTTATTTGTTTTCCATTCTGTTAGTACCCATTGCAAATCAACACTGATGGAGTCGGCAAAACTAAAATCAGCTTTTCCTGAACCAGTTAGTTCTGAATGTGCAGTATAGAAAAGTCCATTACTTTGAAAACTAGGATGAAAGGCAAAGCTTCCTAATCCTGATCCAAGTCCGGGGTTGTTACTGAATTCATTTTTGACTTTTTGTATGTCTAAATAGATGAATGGTTTACCATTTTTAATTTTATATAATTTACCCTGTAAATCGTTGATAAATAAATTACCTGAAATTGGTTGAAAACTTAGTTTCGTTATTCTTGCTAGCGGAGGCTTATTTGCAGAAGAAGGAATTTGTATAAAAGGTTCTAGATTTACTAACAAATTAGAAACTGCAATCGAATCTTTAATTGGATTGGATAGTCCCTTTTCATTATTGTTACCTATAGCAGTTTCTGTCTTTTCCTGAGATTTAATATAAACATAGAGTGCATGAAGTTCGTCATTACTGAACGCCTCAAAAGCAGGCATTTCTGCTTTTTTATATTTATTTAATACTTTAATGGCCCTTTCATCGTTTGAACTTATAAGGTGTTTTGAATTTTTTATAAACTGTACAATCCATTTTTCTGATGCAAAAGCGGCAACTCCGCTTAACTGAGGCCCAATTCCATCTTGCTTAAAATTGTGACAGCCGCTGCAGTTTGTATTAAAAATTTTTTGCCCAGTTGAATTGAATGATGTATCATTTACTATTATGTAATTACCATAAGACTCACTCATTTGACAACTATTAAAAAAGTAGAGTATGCTTAGGATTAGTATTGTGAGTACAAAATTTCTTTTATACATTTTGGTGGTATTTTTTTTAATTATAATTTTAATAAGATTATCTATGTTACAAAGCCATTTGTAGTAAGTTCTTTTTTAAATTCGAATTTTAAAAATAGGTCATATATTTATTATAAGATCAATCATTAACTTTTATATATTATGAATAAACGACATTTTTTAAAACAGTCAGCGCTGCTTTCGCTAGGAGGCATTGTGAGCCCTCCTTCTTTTTTAGCTTCCTGTAAGAAAAAAGATCCTCTAGAGGGTGCTAGCTATGGAGGTAAGGTATTAATTGTAGGTGCTGGAGCCGCGGGCCTTTATGCAGGATATATTTTAAAATCAAAGGGAGTTGATTTCGAAATTTTAGAAGCTTCCTCTGGTTATGGAGGTCGATTAGGAAAATTGACCAATTTTGCAAAATTCCCAATCGATCTCGGAGCACAATGGCTTCATGGAAAAAAAAGTACCGTTGGTGATCTAGTCAGTAGTTCTAATACTAAAATTACCTTAGATAATAGTGATTCTAAATATTGGTATAATAATAAATTAGTTAGCCAATTACCTCAAAGCGTCAATATATTTGAAGGCAATAACCTACCTGACATTTCTTATAAAGATTATGCAATTCAGAAAGGTTTGGGAAATGATTATAAATATATTGTTGAAAATATTGCTGGTGATCAAGGTGCTTCGGCATCCAAACTTTCCGTCTATTATAACAACCTTGAAGAAAAGAATTGGAGCTCTGGCGACGATGACTTTAAATTTCAAGAAACTTATTACGATCTTATTGATAGCCAAATTGCTAGTGCTGTCAAGAGTAAGATTCAACTTAATACAATTGTAAAAAAAATTGATTATACTCAGTCAAAAATTATAATAACAGATAGTAATAGTAAAACATATACTGCCGACAAAGTAATCATTACTGTTCCTATTACTATTCTTCAATCGAAAGATATTCAATTTGTTCCTTCACTTCCTTCTGATAAAATAACTTCATTTTCTAAAATTGGAATGGGGCCTGGGATGAAAGTGTTCATGAAATTTTCAAGTAAGTTTTTTGATCAAAATATCATTGGTGGAGCTATTTGTGCTGCCTACGCAGATGAAAGTGTTGGTAAATCAGTAAGTGATAATGTACTGCTTGCTTTTGTTATGGGTGACCAAGCTGACTATCTAACTTCCTTGGGAACGGATAAGGCAATTACCACCGCGTTGTTGAATGAATTAGATACTATTTATAATGGAAAAGCTACTGCAGCTTTTATTGCAGCCCATGTTCAAAATTATACTACTAATCCCTTTATTAAAGGGGCCTATTCTTACAGCACCATTGGAATGGGGGATGCTAGAAAAATTGCAGCACAATCAGTTGATAAAAAACTTTTTTTTGGTGGAGAGGCTATGAATATTAATGGACATCATCAAACGGTTCATGGAGCTGTTGAAACTGGTTATAGAGAAGTAGTCAATATTTTTAATTCTTTATAAATTTATTCTCTATTTTCTATTGAAGTAAGATAATCAACTTGGACTATTCTTCATTATCTTTAATATATAATGAGTCTTATAAAAGATAGTCCGAATGTTTTATTTTGTTAAAACCCCCCAATGGGTAATGAAGTGGTTTTCTAAATGTGTTTGGGAAATACCTTCTCAGGAAAAAGTTATTTATTTGACTTTTGATGATGGGCCACATCCAGAAGCTACTTCCTTTGTATTAAATACTTTGAAAGACTATCATGCAAAAGCTACATTTTTTTGTATTGGAAAAAATGTTTTGGATCAGCCGGATCTTTATGAAAGAATTATTACCGAAGGGCATGCAGTAGGAAATCATACCTTTAATCACCTCAATGGATGGAAAACAGCTGATTCAGTTTACATGGAAAATATTGCAAAAGCAAAAAAATATATTGACTCCTCGCTTTTTAGACCACCTTATGGAAAAATTACCCCTTTTCAGTTGAAGCTTTTAGCAAAAGAAAAGTTTAAGCTTACCCCTATCATGTGGACGGTTTTGAGTGGCGATTTTGATGCAAAGCTTTCAAAAGAGAGTTGCTTAGAAAATGTTTTGACAGCTGCAAATAGTGGATCGATTATAGTATTTCATGATAGCCAAAAAGCATTGGTTAATTTGCAGTTTGTATTACCCAAAGTTTTAAATTACTTTAAACAAAAAGGATTTCGTTTTGAAAAAATTGTTATTGAAAAGTCTGACTAGGGGCTTGGGTAATTGAGTAGTAATTGATTTAAAAAAAGAGGGCCTGGGTAGAAACCCTGGCCCGTTTTAATCCGTACCCTATGAAAACTTTTGTAAGTTAATTAATTGTTATCAATATTTGGACTTAATTTATTGAAATGATATTTCGTTTTTAATAAATTAAATATCATTTTAATATATTTTTTTATTATTTAAATTTCAAGATGTACTTAGTTGATACCCACTGTCACCTTTATTCTGAAGAGTTTGAATTAGATCAAGAGGCAGTTCTTCAGAGGGCTTTTTCCGAGGGGATTAAAAAATTTTATCTTCCAGCAATTGACAGTTCTGCTATACCAGCCATGCTAGCATTGGAGAAAAAATTTCCAGGAAAATGTATGGCAATGATGGGTTTGCATCCCTGTTATGTCAAAGAAAATTTCCAACAAGAATTAATCGTAGTAAAAGACTGGTTGAGCAATAGAAATTTTTCTGCCGTAGGTGAGATTGGCCTTGATTATTATTGGGATAAAACTTTTGCAGCTGAACAAGTAATTGCTTTCAGAAATCAAATTGAATGGTCAATTGAATATAAACTGCCCATTGTAATTCATACGCGCAATGCAACGCAAGAAACGATTGAAATTGTAAAAGAATATGTACCTGAAGGAGTTAGAGGAATTTTCCATTGTTTTAGTGGCAGTTTTGAAAACGCGATTGAAATTATAGATGCTGGCTTTTATCTAGGAATAGGCGGTGTACTTACTTATAAAAATGCTGGATTAGTGAATGTTCTTTCCAAAATTGATCTGCAACACCTTGTATTGGAAACAGATGCTCCTTATCTTTCACCAGTTCCATTTAGGGGTAAAAGAAATGAAAGCAGTTATTTGAAATATGTTGTTGAAAAGTTGGCTGAGATAAAAAACTGCTCTGTAGAAACTGTTGCAAAGGTCACTACTGAAAATGCTGAAAAAATATTCGGCTTATAAGGTTCGAAACTGTATTTTTGCGATCCCTAAAAGCTGTAGGTTTTGATACTTATAATTTCATATTGTATTTTATTACTATTTGCAGTGATTCCGAAATAAAGTTTTAACAGGAGATTTGTCCGAGTGGCTGAAGGAGCACGCTTGGAAAGCGTGTAAACGGGTAACTGTTTCGAGGGTTCGAATCCCTCAGTCTCCGCAAATAAAAAAGCAAACAATTGTTGAACAGTTGTTTGCTTTTTTCGGTTTAAATTATAACCTATAGTTTCTAAAACTTCCTTTATAAAATCAACTTTAAATATTTAACGAAATAATTTTTTGTCCTTAAAATTGTCATTTTGTTTTATTCTTGATAACCCAAATTTCTGCAACCTGGGTACCTCTTTCTCCTTCTCCATCCACTTTTAGTCCGCAGGTAAATGTTAAACGTATCTTTCCATCTTTGGTAATTTTTGTAGGAAGAGGATACTCTACCATTGGTTTTTTACCCATTCTTATAAACGGATGTATCTGAACTCCATCTGCCATTAATTGAACACTGGATCGAAATCTTCCTGTATAAGATATTCTAATCAGATAACTCCCTTCAGGATCTAATGAATCATATTCCATTTCTAATGGAGTTTCATACAAAGTATTTATCTGATTCATCCAGGCAAGTGGGGTAGTTTTTCCTTCAAAACCTTTTGCTACAATTTCATGAACCCAATCTACTCCAGTTAAGCCAACTCCAAAACTAACACGGGGAGACTCAAGGCTACTAGGATCTTCCTTCCATGTTTTCTTAGCAACGATTCTTTTCCATGATTCTGGAGAGCCCAAATTGTCATAAAAGCCACCAGGACCGGGATCTGCACGGTGCAAAATATTTTCTACAGCTTGGTCACGTTCTGATTCATTAGTTAATTTTAAAATATTGTCCAACTGTTCGTTTAACCAAGGTGAATCATTTAATGGAATGTCAATATTGTCAATAAAGTTTCCCCTTCCACTAGCAGCATGGTGCTTTTCTATGGTAAGCTGTGCACCAAAACTTCTATACAGTGAGTCGGCTAAGGCAATGCATCTTTCTCTTAATTCTGGCGAGACTGTTTCTTTGATAGCCTTATTTAAAATATTTTTTGCCTCATTGATTGCTTCAATCGTTTGACCTTTTTTTCGAGATTCTAATTTGTTCTTGGCTAATCTTTCTAAACTCATTTCATAGAGCAGGCGTCGTTGAATGTAACCATCAAAATAAGCTCGAATAAGACCACTTTGAAATCGAGGATTAGATAGAACCTGAACAGAGGCATTTTTTTCTAATACCTGCCAATGTTGAAGCGTTTGCTGAACCGACGAATTATTTACCAACGGGCCTCTTAAATTTTTTTCTAATGCTAATATTGATTGTGCTATGTCATCTTGATATTGATATCCTATAAAATATTTTGCATAATCACGAAGTGTTTCTAAAGCACTAATTTTTGGATTCCAATCTTGGTCGCTCCAAATGAATTTATTGACATCGTCATTGGTGCCTTCAGAATAACTTATACTTCCTTGAGCAAATTTAGCATAGCGATTGTGAATAAATTTTTCATCGGTTGGTCTAGGATTGATACTTTCTCTACCAAGAGTCATTGCCAGTGAAATATCTAAATTTGGTATAGGATATTGTGAAGAAAAATTGTGTGTGATATCCGGATATAATCTTATTGGAATCTTAGGATTAATCTTCTTCTTAACTTGCTCCAATGTTTCTTTAATCCAAGGACCATATACCACCCCTCCAAACCAAGGATATTGTTTGTTGACATGGTAATAAAACTGTGCATACCATTTTTTTGTTGGTTTAAATGCTTGAGGTGAAACCCAAATTTTTGCATTGGGGTGATATTTGATAAGTATTTTTGCTTCTTTTGCTAACCAATCAAATAATTCATCCGGTTCTAAATCTCCCGGATCTCCACCGGGTACAAATACTGCATCTAATTTAGGAAGCGAACTAAAAACGGCTTCTCTTTCTTCTAACTCAACCTTGATAGATTCAGCAGTGGAATATGTTTTTGCCATATTTGGATACCAGATCCACACATCAAGACCATAAGCCGCACAGATTCGTGATTGTTCTTTAATCATTTCACTTGCCGGCAATTTCATATGAACGCTAGTAGAATCATCATCTGTGCGAGGAGGCATTATCTCGATGCTATTGGCTCCAAAAATTGCTAAGTCACGAATGTATTGATCGTATTGAGCAACCGTCCATGCATCGTAAGCATTGGTTTTAGGTCTATAACCCAATTGATGACCACGAATCGGATAAGTAGGAGAGGAGGAAAGTTGAAAATTTGATTGAATGAATAATTGATTAGGGACAATTTTCATTTTCCTCATTACTTTACCTACTCCATATAAACAACCTCTGTCATCATGGCCTAGTATGATTAATAGATTTCCTATAAGTTTTATTTTATAACCATCTTTTCTAGTTTTTTCAAGTTTGGATAATTCATTTCTTTCTGAAATGGCAAGTGATTGAATATTTGCTTCAGTCAAAATAATTACTTTCTGTGATTCTTTAGAACTTGAAATGGCTTGATGAATTGGTAAATTTATTGAGCTCCTCTTGAAAATTTCTTCTTGAAATACTTGCGCCGCTTTTTTCAACTGATCGGAAGATTTTTCAATTATTTCAATAGAGGTAGGATGTAATTCAGTCCACTGAGAAAATCCTAGAAGAGGAAAAAACAGACCTACAATAATTAGAGAAAATAGACGGGACTTAATAATTTTTTTTGAAATGATTTTCATTTTATTTGCTTTGGTGGTGTGTCATTTATAAATGCTCGTTCTATAAATTAATTTGCTTGTATTTTTGGATAATTTTTTTGATGAAATATTTATAGATCGGCCAACTCAATTTAATCGAAAGCCAACTCTTTATTTGAAGTACTTATTTTTCAAGTTATATAAGTTTGAAGACTTAACCAATTTTCCTTTTCATCTCCTTCCAATAAAATTATTAAAATTTGCAGGTTAGATTTTAGTAATTTCATTGGAACTAAGCATATAAGCAAACCCCAAAAAAGACCACTAATTTTCTACATTTACACTAATTCAACATCGGAGTTTTTATTCTATATAGACTAAAATTTAGTCGACTATATTTTTTATCGATTTAATAGGTATTAGGTAAGATAAATTGAATAAAATTAACTTAATTTGTATATTGAAATAACCATACTTAGAAAGATTGAGATAGATTTAATTTCTGTATATTTTCAAGTCGAAATACCTTCCAATCGATCTTCTTCTGGACTTTTTTTGGCAAATGAGTAATAATAAACCTAGATGAATTTAGATAGTAAAATTTATATTGCTGGCCACCGAGGTATGGTGGGATCTGCTATTTTTAGAGTACTAAAATCGAAGGGTTTTCAAAATATTATATTTCGAACCTCTAGCGAACTTGATCTCAGAAACCAGCAGGCGGTTGCTGACTTTTTTGCAAGGGAAAAACCTGAATATGTTTTTTTAGCAGCTGCTAGTGTGGGTGGTATCCTAGCCAATAGTACTTATCGTGCAGATTTTATTTATAATAATTTGATGATTGAAAGTAATATTATTCATTCGGCCTGGGTAAATAGTGTTAGCAAGTTGATGTTTTTAGGTAGCTCTTGTATTTATCCAAAATTAGCTCCTCAACCTTTGAAAGAATCCTATTTATTAACAGGAGAATTAGAGCCATCGAATGAACCCTATGCTATTGCAAAAATTGCAGGTATTAAATTGTGCGAAGGCTATCGGGATCAGTATGGCTGTAACTTTATCAGTGTTATGCCTACTAATTTATATGGTTATGGTGACAATTACGATTTAAAAAGTTCGCATGTTTTACCTGCTTTGATTAGAAAATTTCATGAAGCAAAACTTACTAATCAACCTTTTGTAGAAGTATGGGGAACTGGAAAACCTAAGCGAGAATTTTTATTTGCTGATGATCTAGCAGATGCATGTTTGTTTTTGATGAATACCTACAATGAAAAAGAAATAGTGAACGTGGGGACTGGTGTGGACTTGAGTATTGGTGAATTAGCAAATGAAATTTCATCAATAATAGGATATGAGGGTCAGATTAGTTGGGATAGCAATAAACCAGATGGTACTCCTCAAAAATTGTTGGATGTATCCAAGTTGCGTTCACTAGGCTGGAAGGCAAGTACTTCATTGCAAGAAGGAATCAAGAAAGCGTATGCAGATTTTTTAAAAACAGTTCCTTCAGATTCATCAGTGATTTCTTAAACGAAATTTCAAATACCGAATCCTAAAAATTATAAAAACTAATATAAATGGATCAAAAAAAAGTAGCATTAATTACTGGTATTACCGGCCAAGATGGAGCTTATCTTGCGGAACTCTTGCTAGAAAAAGGTTATAAGGTACATGGTATAAAGCGCCGATCTTCTCTAATTAATACAGATAGGATTGATCATTTATATGAGGATCCACATATTGAACATGCCAATATGCGTTTACACTATGGTGATATGACTGATAGTACTAATCTAATTCGTATCATTCAGGAAACTCAACCCGATGAGATTTATAATCTTGCTGCAATGAGTCATGTACAAGTAAGTTTTGAAATGCCTGAATATACTGCTAATGCAGATGGGACAGGAACCCTTCGAATTTTGGAGGCTGTTAGACTATTGGGCTTAACTAAAAAAACAAAGATATACCAGGCTTCTACCTCTGAATTGTATGGTCTGGTGCAAGAAGTGCCCCAATCAGAAACAACGCCTTTTTATCCTAGATCACCTTATGCAGTAGCGAAATTATATGCTTATTGGATTACTGTAAACTACCGGGAGGCGTATGGTATGTTTGCTTCTAATGGGATTTTATTCAACCACGAATCTCCTTTGAGAGGTGAAACATTTGTAACTAGAAAAATAACACGTGCTGCTGCAAAAATTGTATTGGGGTTGCAGGAAACTTTGTATATGGGAAATATCGATGCTCAAAGAGACTGGGGGCATGCTAAGGATTATGTAGAGGCGATGTATTTAATCCTTCAGCAGGAAAAATCTGAGGATTTTGTAATTGCAACAGGGGTAACTACCCGTGTAAGGGAGTTTATCCGTAAGACTTTTGCTTATTTAGGACTTGAACTAGCATTTTCAGGTTCACATGAGGAGGAAATTGCTACCATAGCATCTGTTAATAAAACCCGCCTTGAGGAATTGAGAATTCCTTTTGGTAAGCATCTTTCATCTGGAACAGTAGTGATGCAAATTGACCCACGTTACTACCGGCCCACAGAAGTAGAGTTATTGATTGGAGATCCTACTAAGTCTAAAACCAAACTTGGATGGAAACCAAAATACACACTAGATATGTTAATTGAAGAAATGGCATTATCTGACTTACGACTTTTTCAAAAAGATCAGCTTTTGAAAAAGGAAGGCTTTAATGTGTTGAATTATTTTGAGTAATATTTTCTTCTAAATATGTGATAAGTAGGTACCTTAAATTACAAATCCCTCATTTTACAATGAGGGATTTGTATTATCAGAAGATATCTTAATTAATAATCTCTGTTGTAACCGCCGCTTCCGCCGCTTCTGTTACCGCCACCACCGTAGCCACCACCACTGCTTCTTCCACCGCCGCCACCGCCGTAACCACCGCTACCGCCGGGCTTTTTGTAACCGCCGCCACCGCCGCCAGTTCCAAAGCTACGTTTTTTGAAATCTCCTTCCTGACGTGGTTGAGATTCGTTTACGATTAACTTACGACCCTGAACTTCGGTTTCATTCAAACCTGCGATAGCAGCCTTTGCTGCTTCGTCGTCTTCCATTTCAACAAAGCCAAATCCTTTGCTGCGGCCGTTCATTTTGTCTTTCAAAATTTTAGCACTTGAAACAGTACCAAATTGAGTGAAGAGATTGCTTAAGTCTTCGTCGGTCATTGTCCAACTTAGATTTCCTACATAAATGTTCATTGTAAAAACTTTTTAAAATTAAAAAAAAACCTAATGACTTAGTGGGTACAATGAACTGAAAACGGACATCTAATAAGAGTTCAATCAGCTAACGACGAAATACTAAAACCATTAAAGCATTACAAATGTAACTATTTATTTAAAATAACAAGAAAATTCAAAAAAAATCGTAAATAGGCCATTTGGGTGATGAAAGGGAGATGTTTTTTGAAGGGAAACCGTTTTACCAAACCCTAAGCGCATAAAAAATCCGTCCCTTTTAACTGGGACGGATCATATTTCATACTAAATGGAATTATTCTGCTGTTACTTCAAACTCAACTTCGCACTCGTTACCGTTGCCAAAGTCGATTTTTGCCTTGAAAGTACCTAATTCTTTTACTTCATCAATGATAGTAATTCTACGGCGATCAATTTCGTAGCCCTTTTGTTCTTTAATTGCACGAGCAATTTGAACTGAAGTTACACTTCCGAAAATTTTGCCAGATGTACCTGTTTTGGCTCCAACTTTAAGAGGACCATTAGTTAAAGTAGCTATTACACTGTTAATCTCAGCTAATAATTTAGCTTCTTTCTTAACTTGTTGCTTTACTTTTTCTTCTCTTTGCTTAAGATTGCTCGGACTAGCTTCAATAGCTAGTTTAGAAGGAATCAAAAAGTTACGACCATAACCATTTTTAACTGTTACCAGTTCGTTGGCACCGCCGAGGTTGTTTACGTCTTGTATTAATATTACCTGCATTTTGATTGCATTTTTACCCAATCCTCGATACCCATTTTTGGGGCGAGACTTTCATCCTATTAAGGAATTAGGGTGGTGAAAAAATTATTTCAAAAGATCTGTAACGTAAGGTAAAATCGCCATTTGACGAGCTTTCTTTACTGCTTCGCTTACTTTACGTTGAAACTTCAATGAGTTTCCAGAAAGACGGCGAGGAAGTAATTTACCTTGTTCGTTTAAGAATTTTTTTAAGAAATCGGCATCTTTATAATCAATATAATGAATACCCATTTTTTTAAAGCGGCAATATTTTTTTGGACGCTTTTCAGCTTTGATTGCTGTGAGATATTTTATCTCGTTAGGTTTTGCCATGATTTATGCCCCCGCTTTTTCGTTAGGAGAAAATTTTCCGCCACTTCTCTTTTTGTTGTTGTAGTCGACGGCGTATTTATCGAGTACAGTATACATGTGACGCATCACTGATTCGTCACGTAAAAGTTGAGTTTTCAACTTTTCATTGAAGCTGGTTGGCGCTTTATACTCCATTACCCAGTAAAGACCAGTAGTCTTTTTGGCAATTGGATAGGCCAGTGATTTTAGTCCCCAGGGATTGGTGTGCACTAATTCGCCTCCGTTATCTTTAACGATTGCTGCGAACTTGCTCTGGGCGGCTTTAAATTCCTCCTCAGACAGCACAGGGGTAAAAATCACCATCAATTCGTAATTGTTCATTTCCCTGATTTTAGTTTAAAAATTTAGTTAATCCTCGTACACATTTGTTTACGGGGCTGCAAAGGTAAGGCTTTTGTAGATAATTTGACAATTGATATTGGATCTATTTTTATAGTAAAATAATTCCTAATATATTATGGCTTTTAAGTGAAAACCTGATCCTCTTAATTTAAAATTCTTTAATATGTTAGGAGCTATAAACCTATCTATTTCCGATCCTCTACCTCTATTCTGATTTCATCGCTGTAGCTTGCAAAACCAGGAGAATACATACTTTCAATGCTAGATAAGCCATTGCTGAAGTTTCCAGAACTTATAACCAATTGTTCAAATTCAATAAAATAACTACCCTTTGATAGCCTGCCAATAAAAAAATGGGTACTGGCTTCCCCATTGCTTTGATAATACCCCCAACTGCCTTTTGATTGATACCTATTCTTTGTTCCTATCGTTACCAAACAGGCTGCTCTTTGGTCTTTTAATTGCAGGTATTCTAAATCTCGGGTGGCTTGAATTTGTAATCGTACTTTTATTTTATCACCAACTTGAAGGTTAGCAACTTCTTTAATGGGTAATAAAAGAATGCCTTTCTCTGTATTTTTTTCCATAAATATTTGTTTGGTTAATTTTAATGGACTTTCATTCCTCTTTAATTTATCCAAGTCTTCGAAATATTGCCAATAAACTGCTCCCCAAAATGTATGAGGACTAAATTTTGCATCTACTGCTTTAACGGAGATCGAAATATTACCCATCGAAGGAATAACTTTTTCTGCTTCAATGCTGTATTTAAAATATCCAGATTCTTTATCTGATTTCATTTTATAAGTGTCAGTTGAGTAGACAATCTCTTGAGAATTAAAGTTGAACCCTCCTATTTTTTTTCCACCTATTGAAATGACTGCAGTATTATTTTGAGATGGTAATAAGGCATTAAGTTTTCCATTTTCTTGATTTACTAAAAGCATCGCATAACAAGCAGCTGCAGTTGCCTTGCTTGTATTCCAGTGATGGATTTGTTTTTGATGAAGTAACCAAACTTTTAATTGATTCATCGTTTCTACATTTTGATCCACATTGGAAAATGCTTCTATCATTATGGACTGACTTTCAACGGGTGACCAGTGTAGCGAGTAGCCGCTATTATTCCACTGTTTCCAATACATACCCAAGTCTTTATTATTAGTAGCATTTTGCTTTAATGATTTGATGATTGCTTTAGCAGTAGCCTTTTCATTCGATTTGTTTAATGCCAATGCAATCATCGCTTGACTATTTTTTTTAAAGCTTGGCCAATATTTTTTTTCTTGATAAAGAAAATAGTCATGCGCTTTTTTAAATGATTCAACCAATGGATAGTCTGGGTAAAAACTACGTAGATACAAGTAATGAATAGTAGTATAATTCAAATTATTTTTTGAAAGCAATGTTTTATTTTTCGAAAGCTGCTTATACTCTTCTAATACTTTTTTATCGAGGTATGAAATAGCTTTGTCTACTATTATTTTAATATATTGGTAGTCTTTATTTTCTATAGCATTTAATTTGAAAAGCTGTCCTATTCCAGCGATGATGTATTGAGTCAATTTCCTGTCTTCAGGACCTCCCTTCCACCAGCTAAAGGCACCACTGGGTCTTTGTAATTCTATAAGTTTTTGAATCGTATTTTCTATATCGTTGGATATTTTTGTACTATCAAAAAGGGAAGCAATATTTTTGGCTTGGGTGGTTTCATCTATTGCATCCATTACCCAAGGAGTTTCTTGAAGTATTGCTAGTTTTAGTTCTCTGTTGTTTTGAAGATTTGAAAGCAGTTCACTTTTAGTTGGGTTTTTATCTTTAGGATGGTTTACACCCGCAGATAGCCATTTTGAAAATATTTCTTTTAATGCGGGAGTACTTCGATTGATATGCATCGCCAATACGTTGGCATAATATTGATTAAAAATTTGTTCGGTAGATTCAAATACCGACTCCATTAAATACGGTAATGCTTGAATAACATACCAGTTCGGGTTGGCAGCTAATTCAACGGTTAATCCTTGGTTTTTGATAGAAGTGTTTTCTTCACTTTGAATTAATTTTTTAATTATAAAATTATTTTCTCCGATATTATTTATATTCAATGGAACATTCTCTGTAATTAAAATCCGATTGGTTAAAATTGGAATAGTGAATTCTTTGAAATCGGAAAAAATACTTTCTATATTTTCTTTTGATTTGGAATTATTTTTATTGGAATTAATTAAAGAATCAAGAGAATCGTTTTTGTTTATCGGCTCTTTAATTAATTTAGGTGGATTGGTAGTTGCAGTAACTTGGTATTTTAGCGCAGAATTAAAATTGTAAGGAATCTCAATAGGAAATTTGATGTCCAAACTTTGTCCTGCTGCAACGGTGAAGTATTGTGTTGGGAATATATTTTTAAACCATCCGTCTACCGATTGATTCGTAGCTGCATTTAATAAGGTCAATTGGGTTGTTCCAGTTAATTCATGGTCGCTGAAATTAGTAACTTTTGCACTTAATTCTATTCGATCGCCTTCCCGCAAAAAATTAGGTATTTGGATCTGAACTAGAAGAGGTTTTTGAGTAAGTTTATTTTTATTTTTCTTGCTAGCTGTCTGGGTAAGTTTTTTTTTGATTGTACTTTGTTTTTTCCAAAAATCAGAATAGGTGATAATTTTACCTGCTTTAACTGATTGAGTGATTGAAGTTGCTATTAATAAGATTAAGCATATTTTTTTTAAAAACATAGTAGGTGCCATTTACTTACAAGATACCATTTGTTGAAATCAATTGACCGGTTTCTG
>Ga0209443_1000531_pt1 | contig 25925 bp, 19 predicted proteins | sample LauGreBMM110DCMD_2_FD_187571 | JGI IMG/M metagenome (GOLD analysis project Ga0209443, IMG submission 187571) | Freshwater lake microbial communities from Lake Michigan, USA - Su13.BD.MM110.DCMD (SPAdes) (version 2) | ecosystem: Environmental > Aquatic > Freshwater > Lake | place: Lake Michigan... | reverse complement strand
GATGGAAATGCAGAACAGCGGATGATTGAAATCGGTACGCGCACAGATACGCAAGTTCAAGTAATCTCTGGATTGAAGGAGGGGGACTTGGTGCTTACTACCGGTGTGATGCAAGTCAGACAGGGAATGCCTGTCAAGCCTACAACCATTAACTAAGCGATCTCATGGCTAGTCTTTCAAGTATAAGTATCAAAAGGCCTGTCTTGGCCATTGTGATGTCTCTGGCCATCCTACTTTTTGGTGGGATTGGAATTTCACTTTTAGGGGTAAGGGAATATCCCACCATTGATTCACCTGTTATCAGTGTGAGTACTTCTTATGTAGGAGCCAACTCAGATGTAATTCTGGCCCAAATCACGGAACCCCTTGAAGAACAAATTAATGGCATTCAAGGAATCAAATCCTTGACTTCGACCAGTGCTGATGGGCGAAGCAATATTACAGTAGAGTTTGAAGTAAGCGCCGACCTTGAGGCTGCTGCTAACGATGTACGAGACAAGGTTTCAGGAGCGCAGCGCAATTTGCCGCCTGATGCTGATCCTCCTGTGGTCTCGAAATCAGACGCCGATGCGCAGTACATTATTGGAATTAATTTGAAAAGTGATCAGCGCGATTTGCTTGAGCTTTCGGAAATTGCGGATAATGTATTCAAAGAGCGCCTGCAAACAATTCCTGGAGTGAGTAGGGTTCAAATCTGGGGCGAAAAAGAATATGCCATTCGACTGCGAATGGACCCCCTCAAAATGGCCTCTTACGGAATTACTCCTATGGATGTCCTGAGTAAAATCCAAACTGAAAATGTGGAACTTCCTTCTGGAAGAATTGAAGGACAAACTATTGAGCTTTCTGTTCGAACAAAAAGCCGTTTGAGCTCCCCTCAAGAATTCAATGAATTAATCATCAAAGAAAGTGAATCCAACCTCGTTCGCTTCCAAGATATTGGAACAGCGGAACTTTCTGCTTTGAATGAGAAAACATTGTTGCGTCACAATTTAGAGCCTTCTGTCGGCGTGGTTTTGGTCCCTTTACCAAACGCGAACAACATTGAAATTTCGAATGAATTTTATAAAAGATTAGACTTTATAAAAAGGGACTTGCCTGCAGATGTTGGAGTTGAAGTGGCCTATGACAGTACTCGATACATTCGCCAATCTATATCCGAGGTAGAAGAGACCATCATTACAGCTTTTATTCTCGTGGTTGCTATAATTTTTCTCTTTTTGAGAGATTGGCGCACCACTTTTATTCCTGTTGTGACGATTCCTATCTCGCTTATTGGAGTGTTTTTTATCATGTACCTGATGGATTTTTCCATCAACGTGCTTACACTTCTCGGAATAGTTCTTTCTATTGGTTTGGTGGTCGATGATGCCATTGTAGTGTTGGAAAATATCTACTCCAGAATTGAAAAAGGGGAAAAACCAATGGAGGCAGCTGCCAAGGGATCTGAAGAGATCTTCTTTGCAGTAATCGCTACTACCATTGCCCTTGCTGCGGTATTTTTACCTGTAATTTTCCTTACAGGTACCACGGGAAGACTATTTCGAGAATTTGGAATTGTAGTTGCCGGCTCGGTTATTATTTCTGCTTTTGTTGCGCTTACGATGACCCCCATGCTTAGCGCAAAAATGCTGAAGCACCGCAGCAAGCAAAATGCATTTTATCGCTTTACCGAGCCCTTCTTTGTTCAATTGAATCTTTTCTATGGGCGGACACTGACTCAATTCATGAAGGTGAAATGGATTTCTTTTCCCATCATCGGCGTCATGGGTCTGGGAATTTATTGGCTGTTTTCTAATTTACAATCGGAGCTGGTGCCAATCGAAGATCGGTCTGAGTTAACCATCAGGGTGACTGGACCAGAAGGGGCTACTTTTTCCTTTATGGATCAGGTGATTACTGACCTAAATGCTGACCTCAGGAAAGATTTACCAGAATCCGAACTGAAAGGACTCATGAGCATGACCTCTCCATCATTTAGTGCAGGGTCCAATACCAACTCAGGATTTTTTAGGCTATATTTAACTAATTCTGACCAACGTGCTAGGTCTCAACAACAAATTTTCTCTCAAGTGAATGGGTCCCTTTCCGGAATTACTGCAGTACGTGCCTTTGCCCAGCAACCTGCATCCATTGGAGATCGACGTGGAGGACTTCCAGTTCAGTACGTGATTCAGGCTCCAACTTTGGAAAAATTAAAAGCGGTCATCCCAAAATTTATGGAGAAGGCTGCACAAAATCCGGCCTTCATTTTTACCGACATCAACTTAAAATTTACCAAGCCTGAATTGGAAATTGAGATTGATCGGGAGCGAGCACGCAATATGGGCGTGTCGGTACAGGAAATTGCTCGAACCTTGCAACTTTCCTATTCAGGACAGCGTTTTGCCTATTTCATTCGGGGCGGCAAGCAGTACCAGGTGATCGGTGAGATGCAACTTCAAGACCGAAACGAACCGGTCAATTTGAGAATGCTCTACGTTCGAGGTGATAATGGAGAACTTATTCAATTGGACAACTTGGTGCGCGTGGTCGAGAAAAGTACGCCTCCACAGTTGTATCGATTCAATCGATTTGTGAGCGCGACCGTTTCAGCCAACTTAGCGAATGGGGTGACCATAGGTGCAGGCTTGGATGAGATGGACAAAATTGCTGCTGAGGTCTTGGATGATTCCTACGCTACGGATGTTTCTGGGCCCTCCGAGGAATTTAGAGAGAGTTCCAACAGCTTGATGTTCGCCTTTATTTTTGCCTTGGTGTTGATCTATTTGGTACTTTCTGCTCAGTTTGAAAGTTTTGCCGACCCATTGACGATTATGTTTACGGTACCCTTGGCCATTTTTGGGGCCTTAGCTACGCTCTGGATTTTTGATTTTACACTCAACATTTTTAGCCAGATCGGAATCATCATGCTCATCGGCTTGGTGACAAAGAATGGAATTTTGATTGTCGAGTTTGCCAATCAACGTAAAGAAGAAGGAATGGATGTGGAGGAGGCTATTTTTGGAGCGGCAGTATCTCGACTTCGACCGATTTTAATGACCAGTATGTCTACTATCCTAGGAATTTTACCCATTGCTTTGGCTTTGGGTGCTGGGGCAGAAAGTAGGGTGCCTATGGGAGCTGCAGTTATTGGAGGTCTTGCCTTTTCTACGGTATTGACACTCTTCGTTATTCCTGGTGTATACACCTATCTAACTTCCAAAAAAGGCGTCTTAGCAAAAACAGTATGAAAATAGGAACACTTTTGCTTGCATTCCTGCTACCAATCCTACCGGTATGGGGGCAAGTACAGGAACCGCTAGATCTTGAAAAAGCGCTACAATTGGGGTTGGAGAATAACCTCCAAGTTAAAATTGGCGTCGAAAACCGAAATCTGCGAGAGCTCGACAAAAAAATAGCTGCAGGAAGTTTATTCATGCCTACCCTGAATGCCAACTACCTCCGTTCTTTTGCTACAGAAGATGTGACCCAGACTTTTGTAAGTGATCCTAAAAACCCACGCGAAATTGATGCCGCCAAATCCAAAAACAAAGCGTATAGCTTTGTCGGGATTTATGGATTTAGACCGGAGTCCTTGCTGACCATTCGCCGACTTGGGATGCTGGAAGAGATAAGCGATTTGGATGCAAAAATCATTGTAGAGAACACCGTAGCCGGGATTTCTACTGCCTATTACCGCTTAATTTTGGAATTGCAGCGCCTAAAAGTACTGCAACAAACCTTGTTCTTGAGTAAGGCGAGATTGGATATTTCCCAGGCACAGTATGAATTGGGTGGAGCTGGGAAAAGAGATTTTCTCGCAGCGCAAGTAGACTACAATGGGGATTCCAGCTTATTGATAACCCAGTATCAAGTCATTCAAAATGCGCGAGTCAACCTGAATGAATTGCTTGCAGCGGATCCAGATACCGATTTTCTGATTCAGGACAGCACCATTACTATTGGGAATCGATTGGCTCTTGAGGAGCTTTACGAAACTGCCTTTTTAGAAAATAAACTCTTGTTGGTCAATCAACGAAATAACAACGAAGCCTTCCTTCGGATTAAAGAACTCCAAGCCTCAAGGCTACCGGGAATAAATGTGAATTCAAGTTTTAACAATTCGGTCTTTAATTCCGATGCGGGCTTCCTCATTCAAAACGAAAGGCAAGGATTCAACTATGGAGGCTCAATCACTTTCAATTTGTTTAGTGGGCTCACCCTCAATCGCCGGATACAAAGTGCTAAGGTAAATCAGCGAATTCAGGACTATTCCTTGGAGCAGTATGAAATTCAATTGAAGTCAGATCTTCAGCGTGCCTACAATACCTATGAGAATAATCTAGGGTTACTTTCCATAGAACAGACGAACTATGAGGTTGCAAAAGAGAACTCAGAAATTGCATTGGAAAGATTTCGTTTAGGCATTGCCTCCTATCTTGAATTTAGAGATGCTCAAGTCAACCTCCTCTCTGCAGAAAATAGACTAATCACCTCTATCTTTCAGATCAAACAACAAGAGATTGAGCTGCTGCGCTTGTCAGGAAAGATTTTTTTCACCAGCAGCTTGGAGGCCTTTGAGGTCCCTGTGAATTAAATGAAAAGGAGGTTTTGGCCTTCTTTTTTTTGGGTAAGAAAAAAACACAGAATATAATTTGGCACAGGCTTTGCCAAATACATCCAAACTAGCAGCACTGCTGTTCAGAAATGGAAAAAAAGAAAGCGATACTACTTGCTACAGCAGTAGTTTTTTTAATAGGAATAGCTATTGGCTACCTCAATGATTGGTTTATCCGGCCCTCAAAACAAGAATTTATTCTCGATAAAGAAGGGATAATATCCCGCGGAAGCTTGCGGGTTGCCGTGGACAATAATTCCAGTAGCTTTTATATCTATCGAGGAAGAAGGATGGGCTATGAATACGAACTCCTTCTAGATCTAGGCAAAGATCTCGGTGTTGAAATCGAATTTGTGGTGGCTTCCGATATCGATGAGGCCTTCAGCAAATTGGAGGAGGGAAGGGTAGATTTGATTGCTATGAATGTGCATCAAAATGAGGAGATGGAAAGCTTTGTAACCTTTACCGAAGCGCTTGGCACTATGAGTTCGGTGCTCGTGGGAAGAGAAAAGCTTACCTCTTGGGATAGTCTTGGATTGGATACGGTATACGTTCGTAAAGGTGCAGCATACAAGAGTCAGCTCGAGCTGCTAAAAGATTCGCTGCATCTTGATTTTAGCATCCTAGAGGTACAAGACCACGAAGAAATTTTGCTTGATCGCGTATTTGAACAGGAAGTACGTTGGACCGTTGCAGAAAAAAATGTAGCGCAAACCAACGCAACCTACTACGATGAACTTCAGCTGGGGCTAGAGGTATCCAGAGAGGAGCCGGTTACCTGGGCCATGCGAAGCAGTTCCCCAGAATTGCTTCAAGCAGTGAACAGTTGGTTGGTTGAAAAAAAGGAGGTTTTTATTCCACGCACCTATGCTAGGTATTTTTTGAATTCCAAAAATCAATATGAACGTACAACAAATACCTACTCTTCACTTGGAGGAAATCGCATTTCTGTTTACGATGAAATCATTCAAGAGAATGCGCAAACTTTAGGGTGGGATTGGCGTCTTCTGGCAGCTTTGGTGTATAAGGAGTCGAGATTTGATACCACGGCGCTTTCCTATGCAGGAGCACAGGGATTGTTGCAATTGATGCCTGTAACTGTTGAACGATTTGGGGTAACTAATCCCAACGACCCTATTGAGTCCTTGAAAGGAGGAGTGAAGTACCTACAGTACTTGGATAAATTTTGGATGGAACGAGTTCCTGAAACGAATGAGCGAATTAAGTTTATTTTAGCATCCTACACCATCGGCCAAGGCCATGTTGAAGATGCCTGGAGATTGACCTTGAAGTACAGGAAAAATACCCAAAGCTGGCAGGAGGTTTCCAATTTTTTGAGTTTAAAAAGTGATCCCAAATACTACCGGGATGCTGTAGTAAAAAGCGGCTATGCCAAAGGGCACATCGCAGTGAAGTATGTCCGTGATGTACTTGCTTTATTTCAATCCTATAAGGCCTTGGTTGACCCTTGATGCTTTAATGCAGTTCAAAAAGCCCTTCTATTTCAACTGGGATATTATCTGGTAAGGAACCCATTCCCACGGCAGAGCGCACCCCTATGCCCATTTCTTTCCCCCATACCGAAGCAAATAGCTCGCTGCAACCATTCATTACATAAGGATGTCTTTCAAATGAGGACACACAGTTGACCATGCCCAACACCTTGATCACCCGTTTTACCTTATCCAAAGAGCCAACGGATGCCTTAATCGTTGCCAACATAGCTAGCCCTACCTGTCTTGCAGCAAGTTTGCCCTGTTCAATATCCAGATCTTCTCCGATTCTACCAATAATCAAGCTTCCGTCTTGTGTCACGGTTCCATGGCCAGAGAGGTAAAGAAAATTACCTACCACCAAGCTCGGTGTGTATACGCCTAAAGGTTTTGGTGCAGGGGGAAGGATCAAGCCAAGCTGCTCGAAATTTTGTTCAGGACTAGTCATAAAGTATAGCGGTTGGAATAGTAATTCAATTAAACATGTGCTAATGATTCTGGATATGCTAAAGTATGAATTTTCAGAGGGGAGTCAACACCCTTTTTGGACTTAGAGAATCAGATCCAGCAGGAGTACGCTACCTAAACCTGCCACGGCCACTATCGTCTCCATTAGCGTCCAAGAGCGCAGGGTGTCTTTGATGCTGAGGTTGAAGTATTCTTTATACATCCAAAAGCCCCCGTCATTGAAGTGTGAAAACACCAAACTTCCCGCCCCAATGGAAAGAACCAACAAATTGGGATCTACGTTGAGCGTCGGTACTAGTGGAGCGATAATGCCAGCCGTTGTCAAGCCGGCCACAGTAGCGGAGCCTACAGCAACACGGATCACAGCAGTAATCAACCAGGCCAAAATTAGGGGGTGCATGTCCCAAGATTGTATCCCCTCGGCTAGCGCCATGCTCACCCCTGAATCTGTAAAAATCTGTTTCAATGCACCAGCACCCGCTACAATCAGCAGAATCATCGAAATATCCTTTGTTGCTACCGTATAGATGTCCATCAATTGAGTCATGGATTTCTTTCTCCGAAGGCCTAGAGAATAAGTGGCAAAGCCCACCGAAACTAACATCACGACACTTGGGTTGGCAACGAAGTTGAGAAGTGGACGCAATGGATCTTCCTCAGAGACCGATAACGACAGCAGGGTAGTGATTACCAGGAGAGCTACAGGCAGTAACGCCGTTAGAACGCTAGTGCCAATGCCTGGAAGTTCAGCTTCTGGCTTGGGATCTGCCTGAAATGTTTTTAAGGGCTGTGAGGGGATTTTTTTAAGAAAAGGGGCGAGCAATGGCCCTGCAAGAATGATCGTTGGAATGGCAACAATACCTCCATAAAGGAGAGTGAGACCCATGTTGGCTCCAAATTGACCTACCAAAGCAGCTGGGGAGGGGTGTGGAGGAAGAAATCCATGGGTGACCGATAAGGCTGCTAGCAGGGGCATACCCACATACACCGCAGGCAGTTTGTATTGGTGGGAAAGGGTAAAGGCCAGCGGCACAAGCAATACAAATCCTACATTGTAAAATAATGGAATGCCTACTACGAGGCCGGTTAAAGCCATGGCCCAGGTGATGTACTTTTCACCAAAGACCCCCATCAAGAAACCCGCAATCCGCTGTGCTGCTCCACTTTCAGCAACCAGTTTGCCCAGCATGGCTCCAGTGACAATAACAATCACTAGATCCCCCAAAAGTGCTCCCATCCCTTTTTGAATGGAGCTGGCCACCTGGTCGGCAGGGAGCCCCAACAAAAATCCAGCAACAATCGCGGAAATTAAAAAAGAGAGGAAAGGATTCAGCTTGGCCCACACAATCAGCAAGACCAAAACAGCAATGGAAAGAAATACAAAGAGTATGGTCATGAGTTTATCTGGTTCGTGGTCTTAGAAAGTTAGGGAAATCTTCGAAAATCCCTTGACAAGCAATTCAAAATGTTAAGAGGGTGCCCGATCGATCTTCCGTTCCTCTCATTAATGGTGTTTTTAGGAGTGATGGGAAGGACTGTTGCTTCTCTAAAACTTCCGATGGTCCATTCAATTCCAGAGAGATCTGCCCATTTGACCCTTCTTCTGGTCCAAGGAAAGTTTTCTTCGAGCCCTTGGAGAGGAACTCCAGGTGCAGCTTGCCCCCTATTCACTAGTCTGAGATCCTCTATTTGGTCAATCAGGAGGCTATCGGCAGCGATGCGAAGCTCAAGTTCCTCCTGTCCCAACACCGGATCCACCGTAACTTTAAAATGACTGTTGAGCTGATATAAAATTGTCGTTCCATCCACATCCTGAAAATTGGCATCGTGGTTGGCCCCTGGTTCTTCTATAAATTCGACACTCAATTTTCCTCCCGCTGGGGGAGTGCCTAAGAGTTGAAGCCACCGATGCCCTCCATTTGTAAGATCTTCAAATGGGAAGGTGGAGGAACTAGTGGTGAGTGTGGCGGGAAGCCCAAAGTAAGTCAAGTGTCCCAATCGCTTCCAACTTCCCCCTTGGTAGTGGTAGTCGCCAGTGCTAGAGGTGTTGAGGGTCAGGTTAAACCCTTGAAAGTCGATACTTCCTTGCACCATGGTCAGGTTCTTGGATAAACTTAGATCGCTACCGAGAGTTACCGTACCACTTGACTTAGCCAGGGTGAGGGATTCCAAAAGTAAGGAGCTGGTGCGCAGCTCTTGGTTTTCGGTACCACTAAGCCTAAGATGCGTGGAGGCAATTTGGAATTGCCCTTGACCTGCTTGTACCATATTTCCCTGGAGGATGAGCTCCGGGGGTAGAATCAAATCCTCCTCGCCCTGCAAGCTAAGGTGCCGCAGTTGAATGGGTTTGGAGGACAAGGGGAAGGTACTGGATAGAAAGGTACTTGGACCTTGGCTGCTTTTAAAAATTAAGGTTCCCTCAAGGATGCATGTTGCTGCTTCAATTCTAGGGGATTGCCCTTGCAAGAGGAGAGTGGCATCCTGTTGCAAGTCAAAAAGTAAGGCTGGGTTATTCCCGCTAGCAGCGCGGTTGATTAAATGTGCGTTGCATTCCGAACTATAGGTGGCACCGGCCTCTACGGTAAATGTTCCAAATGGTCCTGCGCCATACAGTGCTGTTTCCGTATTGAAGGACAGTGTGAAGCAAGGGGAAAAGCTGATTGAAAGGTCATTTTTTTGATGGAGGGTACCCGAACGAATACGGAAGGAAAGCGCTTTGAATGGGGCTAAGAGGGTCAGTTCCTGACCTGAGTCTGGGTCAAAGATAACTCCAAAGCGGCTTTGGGTGGTTTGTGCGCTCCAGCTCGCTTTTTCCACGATCACTCGGCTTTGCCCTTTGAAGGTCAAGGTGCTGCTGGTGGAATTTCCAATCCAGTTTTGGCTATTCCAAGCTCCCCGTGGAATGCCAGGAACATTACCTGAAAAGGCTGCCAAAACCCCATGTATATCCAAATTAAATCCATTTAGGTTTAATTTTTGACCCGCGCCAGTTCCTGCAAAGAGGAAGAGATTTTTGACAGATTCTGGCGCTAGGAGCCTCACCGTATGTGCTCGGTCTACATAGATATCTTTTGAAGCTCCAGGGGTTTGGATGGCAACGTTCCAGCTGCTTCCATTCCAAACCTCCCAAGTTGAAGTTTGGTTAAAATCTCCCGAGGTTCGGGTTTTATAGGCACCGATTTCTTGACTAAAACAGGGTTTAAGAAACGTAAGTAGGGATACAACTGCTAGGAATAACCTGTATATTGTACCCTGAAAATGGACCCTTGACTGTGCAGGGTGACTGTAAAAAATATCCATTGGAAAGTAGTTTAAAAAGTAGATCAAGTTAAAAAATGATGGCTAAATACAAACTAGGATTCCTCCTAATTCTTTTGACCTTCGCAGGTTTAAGTCCTGCAAAAGCGCAGTTTTGGGAAGTAAGCTTGCTTACTGCGGACCCTGGAACGGAGCTGTACTCTTCCTTTGGCCACAGTGCCATCCGCATGCGGGAAATCGGGCCTGACGGTAGAGACTTGGTTTTTAACTTTGGCACCTTTGACTTTGATACCCCTAATTTTTATGGAAAGTTTGCCACTGGCAAGCTCAACTACATGCTCAGTGTAGCCCCATACGATCGCTTTATAATTGAATACGATTACTACAAGAGAGGGTTACGAGAGCAAGTATTGGATTTGAATCAAGAGCAAAAAGATTTTCTGTTGCAGCATTTAGATGCACAATACGATCCGGCAAGACGGTTTTACAAATACGATTTTTTCTACAACAACTGTGCAACGAAAATCCGGGATGCTTTTGAGATCGCGATGGGAGAGCAGTTGGTGTGGAGCGATTCCATTGCTGAGGAGAAGACATTTCGAAACTTGATTGATGAATTTGTACTGCCACTCCCTTGGGCAGATTTTGGGATTGACCTTGCTCTGGGAGCAGTGATTGATCGTCCGGCAACGGAATTAGAAAAGCAGTTTTTGCCCACCTACATGGAGCAGGCATTTGCGAATGCGACTATCTTCGAAAATGGGGTGTCGCGGCCATTAGTGAAACAAAGCCGAGTGCTTTTGGAGTACCCGAAAGAAGATGCCCAGCAGTCTCTCTTCAATCCGACAATAGTCTTCTGGCTAATAGCTGTAGTATTTGCGGCATTGACGCTGTATGGATTCAAGAAAGGCAAGCTTATGAAAGGATTGGATGTTGCCTTTTTCGGTATCCTCGGCATCCTTGGTCTAGTGGTAGCCTTCCTTTGGTTTTTTACGGATCATTCTGCAACGGCATTGAATTGGAATATCCTCTGGGCTTTCCCCGGGCACTTGGTTTTGGTTTGGGGGCTAGTTGCCCGTCCGAATGCTGCCTGGATCTCCTCCTACCTTCTTTTTGTGCTAGGAACAACAGTAGTGGTTTTGTTGCTTTGGATGTTTGGTGTGCAATCCTTTTCTCCTGCATTGGTGCCTATTTTATTGCTCCTATTGCTACGTGCTAACTTTCTATTTTACAATCGTAAAAAAGAGGATTAAGTACGTTCCGACTAATTTGGAAGAGAACTAAACCTTTTTACCCGAAAAGGGTGTTGGTACTACGTTATGGAATTCAAACTTACCTCAGACTATCACCCCACAGGAGATCAGCCCCAAGCTATCAAGCAGTTGGTGACGGGCCTTCAAGATGGAGATGCAGCGCAGGTGTTGCTAGGGGTGACGGGATCAGGTAAGACCTTTACCATTGCGAATGTTATTCAACAAACGCAACGGCCAACGCTTGTCCTGAGCCACAACAAGACCTTGGCTGCCCAGCTTTATGGGGAGTTCAAACAGTTTTTTCCCGACAATGCGGTCGAATATTTCATTTCCTACTACGACTACTACCAGCCTGAGGCTTTTATTCCAAGTTCGGGTACCTACATCGAAAAGGACCTTAGCATCAACGAGGAAATTGAAAAACTTCGGCTTAGCGCCACCTCTTCCCTGCTTTCAGGAAGGAGAGACGTGATTGTGGTTGCTTCGGTGTCCTGTATTTACGGCATAGGAAATCCTGAGGAATTCAGCAAGAATATCTTGCGCTTGCAGGAAGGTGACCGCATTCCTAGAAATCAATTGCTCTTCAAATTAGTCGACATCTTGTATAGCCGCACGCAGCAGGAGCTTACCAGGGGTACCTTTCGGGTCAAAGGAGATACGGTAGACGTGTATGTCGCCTATGCGGACTTTGGCTACCGGATTATTTTCTGGGGAGATGAAATCGAAGCTATCCAACGCATTGACCCGGAAACTGGCAAGAAGTTTTCTGACGAAAAAATCATTTCTATTTTCCCTGCCAACTTATTCGTCACTGGTAAGGATACCATTGACACGGCCATTCATGAGATTCAAGATGATTTGGTTGCTCAGCTCGCTTTTTTTGAGCGGGATGGGAAATATCTGGAAGCAAAGCGCCTGCAAGAGCGAACTGAATTTGACCTGGAGATGATCCGAGAGCTGGGCTACTGCTCTGGGGTAGAAAATTACTCCCGCTATTTTGATCGGCGAAAGCCCGGCACAAGGCCTTTCTGCTTGTTGGATTATTTCCCCGAAGATTACCTGTTGGTCATCGACGAGAGCCACGTTACGCTACCTCAAGTGCGGGCTATGTGGGGAGGTGACCGTGCCCGAAAAGTAAATTTAGTGGACTATGGCTTCCGTCTTCCTTCAGCCATGGATAACCGCCCGCTGAAGTTTGAAGAGTTTGAGCAGCTCAGCAACCAAATCGTCTACGTATCCGCTACTCCTGCAGACTACGAATTGACCTTGACAGAAGGGATAGTGGTGGAGCAGATCATCCGTCCTACGGGGCTTTTGGATCCTACTATAGAGGTGAGGTCAAGTTTAAACCAGCTGGATGATTTGTTGGAAGAGATCGATCAAACCATCAAGCAAGATGCTCGGGTATTGGTTACTACCTTAACCAAGCGAATGGCAGAAGAGCTTCAAAAGTATTTGGAGCGTGCGGGGGTGAAGTCACGCTACATTCACTCGGAAGTAAAAACCTTGGATCGCGTGGAAATTCTTCGAGAGCTTCGACTTGGAGTTTTTGATGTATTGGTGGGGGTTAATCTTCTTCGGGAGGGTCTGGATTTGCCAGAAGTGGCCTTGGTCGCTATTCTGGACGCCGATAAGGAGGGTTTTTTGAGGAATGAGCGCTCCCTGGTACAGACTATTGGTCGGGCGGCTCGAAACTCCGAAGGGAGGGTGATCATGTATGCAGACCAGATCACGAAGTCCATGGATGCTGCAATTGACGAAACCAAACGAAGGCGAGCGCTTCAGATTACCTACAATCTCGAGCATGACATTACCCCTACGACCATCACCAAGTCGAGGGAGAAGATCATGGGGCAAACGAAGGTGGCGGATTCCAAGAAAAATCCAAAAATGTATGCTGAGCCTATGCCGGGAGAAGCATTCTTGGTGGCAGATCCTGTGGTGCAGTATTTAAGCAAGGAAAAATTGGAGAAACTTATCCAGCAAACGCAAAAGGGAATGGAAAAAGCAGCTAAAGAATTGAACTTCATGGAGGCTGCGCAGTTGAGAGATGAGTGGATGGCTCAAAAGAAAAGATTGGAAGAATTGAACCGAGGGATTTAAACTACTCGACCCTACCATTATGACCCTTCAGGAAGTAAAAGAATTGGCCGCAAAGGGCGAAGGACTCCAAATAGAATTCAAAAAAAAGGCAGCATATCCCGAAAAAATCGTGCGAGAGGTAATTGCCTTGGCCAATACCCTGGGAGGAAACTTGTTGATTGGGGTGGACGACGATGGTACCGTCAGTGGACAACGATTTATTGAAGAGGAAATTTTTGTGATGGATAAAGCCATCCGAACGCTAATTTTTCCTCCTTTGCAGGTGGAGGTAGCAACCGTAAAATTATCAGAGAAAAAAGGAGTAGCGGTCTTTCAAATTTCCCATAGCCCAGATAGGCCCCATTATTTGTGGGTTGAGGAAAAGAAGGTTTCCTACATCCGTGTTCAAGATCGAACCGTTCAGGCTAGCCGAGAGGTGTGGGAGCTGCTTCGAAAAAGTAGAGTTCCTAGGGATACTGTCTTTACCTACGGGAAAAAGGAAGAGGTTTTGATGAAATTTCTGGAGGAGAGGGGGCAAATAACGCTGAAAGAGTTTTCCAAGGCGGCGGGCATTCCCTTTTACATGGCTTCAAAAACCCTTGTTCGCCTTGCTGCTGCCAACGTCTTACAGTTGCATCCTCAGGAATCCGAGGATTATTTTACGCTAAAAGACTAGGAAGTTCGATGCCGGTGCGTTGGGTAAATCCAAGATTTCCTTGAAGGCCTCCCGTATGGATTAGAAGTACGCGGGAGCCTGGTTTGAAGTACTTTTTCTGCAGTAAATCCCAACAGGCGAAAGCCATTTTTCCAGTGTAGACAGGGTCTAAAGGAATTCCAAAAGCTTTCCAAAACCAATGGATGAAGGAGATCAATTCGGGGGTCCATTTGGCATAGCCTCCGTGGTGGTACTGCGTCAATATGGAAAGACTCCCTTGGGATTGAATGAGATGTGATTTAAGGAGACTCCTTATTTCCTCCTGGATGCCCTCCCCTTTCAATGCTGAAATTCCTAGCAGCTCCTGCTGGGGAAGTAGTGAATTAGCCAAGCCAGCAAAGGTGCCTCCTGTACCAATAGGCGCTGCGAGGTGGCTAAAATTGAATTTGTTACTGCTCAAGATTTCTGTGGTGCCTTGGATGGCGAAGGCATTGGTTCCCCCCTCGGGGATCATGTAAAACTCTCCAAACTCTTGCCGGAGTTGTTCTAAAAATTTGGAATTGGTTTTATTTCTGTAAAGTTCTCTAGAAATGCCTTTTAACACCATACCAACTGCCTTTGCATGGCCCAAGGTAGGGTTTTGGCTGTCCAAAAGTTCTCCTCGAATGATTCCAATAGAATTTAGGCCGACTATTTTTGCAGCAGTGGCAGTAGCGTAAATATGATTGGAATAAGCTCCACCAAAAGTCAGTACTTGTTGGTGCTTTTGCTTGAGTGCTTCGTCTAGGTTGTATTTAAGTTTAAAGAATTTATTCCCTGAAACTTTTGGGTGAACTTGATCCAAGCGCATTACTTCCATTTCTACTTCCATTTGATCGAGTAGTGGGTGCTGGAGTAGGGTGCTAGGGATGTGTTGAGGGAGAAGCATTAAAACTATTTTGACAAAGTTACGCGACATCCTCCTATTTTTGCATTATGAGTGATCAGCACCTGGAAGAAGACCTGGAAGAAGATGAGTTAGCCTTGTATGAGCACCATCACATTTTGGTGGATAAAGGACAGTCTTCGGTTCGAATAGATAAGTTTTTAACAGAAAAGATTGCGAATTCTACCCGCAATAGGGTGCAACAGACTATCGATTCGGGAGGGGTTCAGGTTAATGGGCATTCGGTAAAGTCCAATTATCGGATTAAAGCCATGGATGATATTCGGGTGCTCCTAGAGAAGCCTCCTCGAGATACGGAAGTCGTATCGGAAAATATCGCTTTGGACATTGTCTATGAGGATACTGGTCTATTGGTTGTCAATAAGCCTCCAGGAATGGTCGTTCATCCGGCTCATGGCAACTGGTCAGGAACTTTAGTGAATGGATTGGTCTATCATTTTGAGCATTTGCCTGAAATGAAAGGAAATGTAGGTAGGCCAGGCTTGGTCCATCGGATTGACAAGGATACGTCGGGTCTGTTGGTGATTGCCAAAACAGAAGAGACCATGGCACCTTTGGCGGCTCAATTTTTTTACCATACCATTCAGCGAACGTACTTAGCCTTAGTTTGGGGTGAGCCAGAGGCGGATGAGGGCACCATTGTAGGGCATGTTGGGCGCAGTGCTAAAGACCGAAAGGTGATGGATGTTTTTCCAGATGGGAGTCAAGGCAAGCATGCGATTACGCATTGGAAAGTCATGAAAAGGCTTCGGTATGTATCCTTGATTCAGTGCACTCTAGAAACAGGGAGAACGCATCAGATCCGTGCACACTTTAAATTTTTGGGGCACCCCTTATTCAATGACGCGATGTATGGTGGTGATAAAATCCGTAAGGGAACTCAATTCGCAAAGTACAAAAGCTTTATAAGTAATTGCTTTGACGCAATGCCAAGGCAGGCACTTCATGCGAAGAGCCTGGGATTCGTCCATCCCATTACCAAACAAAACCTCTATTTTGAAGCTCCTCTGCCAGCAGATTTTTCGACTGTCTTGCAAAAATGGGAGCAGTATGTGCAGGTAGACTGAGCAGATTTTTTCGCACCAGTGGAGGTTAAGGGTACTGGAATAATTGCCTGAAATAAAAAAAGGCATGTTTTTTTATGCCATATCCTCAAAAATCATAGCCAAAGAATGTCAAAAAATTAAACATCCATATATTTCAATCGATTTCTTTAAAAATAATGTAATTTATTAGAAGGTATATTGAAATATATGTAAAATAATTAGCTTATTTTGTACCTTTGTCTTGTTGTAGTTTTTATACCGCAACAGATTTGTAAGGCAAAAAATAATTGAGATAAGAATCAATTAAGGAAAGGAAAACAAAAACAATTCATCCTTGAAGGTTCGAGCCCTTCTCTTACAACAGGTTATTTTGGGTTTATTGTTAATTGACTAAAGCCATGAAATTATTTTCATGGTTTTTTTATTTGCCTAAATTGAACCAAGCGGAGTCATTTTTTTATTTCTTGAGATTAGGGGTCCCTTTAATTTCCAAAACGATAATTTTTCTAATTTTTTCACCCTCATAAATTATCAAATATTCAACAAAAATGCGTTAAAAATAAATAAACAATAAAAAAATTAACTAAACATTAAATAAATTTTAATTAAACAACCTTTTTTATACATTTGCTTTTGTCAGCATTACGGCTGACTGAAAAAGCAGCTATACGCTTTAAATCCACCTTGTAGGGTGTTGAAATTGGCAGACAAGCCCTCCTGTCTCGGGGGTGGGGATGCCGGTCATAAAGATCGGAACGGAATAAAGCATGTTTCAAAAGTTCATGCCTAACTGCCACGTGGAGGTTCGAATCCTTCTCCTACAGCATTAAAAAGGCAGCCAATTGGCTGCTTTTTTGTTTAAGGGATATTTTGGGATTTACTAGAATTACCTTTTTAAAGCTTTTAAGTAGGTTTTTAAGTAAAAAAGGGGGCTTCGATAGAAGCCCCCTTTTTAGGTAATCCATACTCGATGGAAATTAGCTATTCATGCTAATCAAGAATTCTGCATTGTCTCGAGTACCTTTCATTCGCTGAAGCAAGAATTCCATGGACTCTTGGGAGGTCATGTCGCTCATCAGTTTACGTAAAATCCAGACGCGTTGCATTTCTTCCTTATCCATCAACAGGTCCTCTCTACGAGTTCCAGAGCTGAGTACATCAATAGCAGGATAAATTCTTCTGTTGGAGAGCTTACGGTCCAAAGCTAATTCCATGTTGCCCGTACCTTTGAATTCTTCAAAGATAACTTCGTCCATTTTAGAACCAGTTTCTACTAGGGCAGTTGCAATGATGGTCAGGGAACCACCATTCTCTACATTTCTTGCTGCACCAAAGAAGCGCTTAGGTTTGTGTAATGCATTGGCATCCACCCCACCGGAGAGGATTTTGCCTGAGCTCGGGACTACGGTATTGTGTGCTCTAGCCAATCGGGTAATGGAGTCCAGTAGGATCACTACATCGTGACCCACTTCTACCATTCGTTTTGCTTTTTCAAGTACGATGTTGGCTACTTTCACATGGCGTTCGGCCTGCTCATCAAAGGTAGACGAGATGACTTCTGCATTTACAGATCTAGCCATGTCGGTAACTTCTTCTGGTCGCTCATCAATCAATAGGATCATGAGGTGTACCTCTGGATGGTTTTGCGTAATCGCGTTTGCAATTTGCTGCAAGAGCACCGTTTTACCTGTTTTCGGTTGGGCGACGATCATTCCCCGCTGACCTTTTCCAATAGGGGCAAATAAGTCTAGGATACGGGTAGAATAGCCATCCGCCTTGGTAGATAGGTTTAAGCGTTCCTCTGGAAAAAGAGGTGTTAAGTATTCAAACGGAACACGATCTCTAATTTCGTCCGTGGTTTTTCCATTTACCGTCGCAATTTTCAGGAGGGCAAAATATTTTTCACCTTCCTTTGGAGGTCGGATAGAACCCTTAATATGGTCACCTGTCTTCAAGCCGAAGTGTTTGATCTGACTTGGAGAAACGTAGATATCGTCGGGAGAGGCGAGGTAATTGTAATCTAAGGAGCGCAAGAAGGCATAGCCATCTTGGACGATTTCCAACACTCCCTCGTTTTCAATTACGCCATCAAATTCTCTTGGATTGATGAATGGTTTTTTGCGAACATTGCCTGTTATGGTTTCTGCCGCAGGAATATACGCGTCCTCTGGGGAGTTGAAATTTTTGCGTCTCGGAAGTTCTGCCTCCACGCGGTAGTAATTTACTTCTTCCTGGTTAGGCTGCTCTGAAGCTACTTCTAGCCCTCCTTCTTGTGTGGTTACTTGGGATAGCTCCTCTTCAATAGCACGCTTACGCGGTTTAAATAATTTAGGTTCATCGGAAGAATCACCTTGGGGAGCTCTTTTCTCAGGTCTAGGTGTAAATTCTTTGACAGGCTTTACAAATGGTTTTGGTGCTCTTTCCTCTCTTGGAGCTGCTTGATTTTCTTCAGCGGCAACATCAGGGCTAACGGCTGGAATTTCAGTGACGTTTTGTCTTTTGAATTTGGGCTTGAATTCTGTGGGTTCTTCGGGACTGGTACTGGGAATTGAGTCAAAAACTTCTGGTTGTTCTTCCACCACCGAAGCGGTCTCTACCACCGATGGTTTTTTCTTAGGGAGTGCTTGTTCCGGTATGATGGCTTGTTGGTCAAGAATCGCATACACCAGTTCATCTTTTTTCAAAGTTTTGGAATTTTTCACTCCAAGTTCCTCAGCAATCTCCTTCAATTCAGATAAAAGTCTGATTCTGAGTTCTTCTATGTTGTACATAAAGAGGGGATGAAATAATTAGGATCGGTAAAATGTGGATTTGGGACCGTGAATAATTTTCTATGCTAAAAAGATCTGCAGGAAAAGTTCAAGCCAAAGTGGGCCGAATGCTTTATTCACGTATTGGATACAATATTACTTGTTGAAGTTGGATTAAACAAATTTTTCTTTTCTTCTGACGTCAAGGTATCTGTGGAATTTAGCCGATTAGCTGTCGGATGATGGGAAGTGATTTGAGTGGATGGGGAAGGGCAAGGTGTTGCGCATGAAATCCCACCAAGTGATCGAGGAGTTTTCTGCGAAGAGGAAGAGACAAATTCGATGAAGGGTGGTACGTATTGTCAAGTAGATCTTTCAGGTAAGGAAGGACGAGGTTGATTTCCTCTGGATCAAAGGGATGGTGCATGCTTTCCGCTAAAAACCCTTCCGCTAGCTCTGGGGCAAAGCCTAAATGCCGTGCATTTTCAAGTAGGAAGACGAGTGGAAAATGGGATAAATTAGTTTCGACATTATCCAAAGTAGCAATACTTTCAACCAAAAAGTCAAAGAGTTCTTCGTTTTGGGATCCCTCCAAAACGCTTCTACTGATTACCTCTGTACTAAATAGTGCCAAACTTGTTCGGGTCATTTCAAAGGGAATAAGCCGCTGGGGATGCTTGATCTTTGCTTCAGAGATTCGCTGCAATCCAGAATTTTCCTTGTCATAAACCACCAGATCGAGTAGCGTAAGAGGTTGGTAGAGCGCGATTTTACTCCCTTTACCCAAGCTCCTCACTCCATTGACTAGGTATGCTTTTAGGCCGAGTTCTCGGGTAAAAATGCGCACAACTATACTGCTATCCTTGTATTTGATATGGCTAAGTACGATCCCTGCCGTTTTTTTAAGCATATCCTTTTTGCTTAAATTGGCTCTTCATGGAAGCACTTTCTGCAACGGGCTTCGTAATTATCCTTTTCACCAAGCATCACTTTTTCTTTGGCTGCGGAGAGGCGATACGAGAAAGCTGCCAAATCCCCACATTTCATGCAGATCGCATGTACTTTGGTCACGTATTCCGCAATGGCCATGAGTTTGGGCATCGGATCAAAGGGTTTGCCTTCAAAATCCATATCAAGGCCTGCCAAGATCACGCGTTTCCCTTGGTTTGCAAGTAGCTGTACTACCCGCACAATTTCTTCATCAAAAAATTGGGCCTCATCAACTCCAACCACATCACAAGTTCCACTTAGTAAAAGGATGTCACCAGCAAAGCTTACCGGCGTAGATCGAATGCTTGTTTCGTTGTGAGACACTACATGAGTATCGTGATACCTCGTATCCACGGAGGGCTTAAAGATTTCTACGTGCTGTTTGGCAAGACGTGCTCGTGTTAATCTGCGAATTAATTCTTCCGTTTTCCCCGAAAACATAGAGCCACAGATCACTTCTATCTGCCCCTTTTGGTCTGCATATTTTCTGCCGATGGGTGAAGGTTCAATGAACATGCTTATTTGGTGTAAGTCAAATGGGGAAATTTAGATGAATCTGGTACTCGGATGGTCAATGCACCTTGGAGTAAATACGTCTGGCAGGCCAGTCGCTCATTCGGATGAAGTCTCTTTAGGGCTCTAAATTGGAGCTCTTGTGCCGTTTCTAGGCTCAAATTTTCTTGGCCCTCTAAAATAATCATTTTACAAGTGGTACATCTTCCTTTTTTACCACAAGCATGCATCCAATCTATTCCATTTTCATGAATTATTTCGATAACTTTACGTTCAATGTGTTTTGATTCAATAGCTCGATTTCCGAGATTTTGAATAGCTATTTGGACCATCCCTTTGTTTGTTTTTGAAAACAATACCTTCCTATGACCGCTCAAATTAACGGCAATTATTTAGAAAAATATGCCACATCCTTTGCAGAATTGGTTTGTGATCAATTTTTTGGCAGTAGACAATTCATCACTGGACAAGAAATCATTCAGTTGACTCCAAGTGCCCAAGTAAATTTTTTCATAATCAAGCGCTTGTTTGAGTTGTGGCAAGAAGAATTGGGCAAGTTAAAATCTAGTCCCTATTTTGATTACCGTGACATTGCAGTTCATGAGGCGCTGACGCAGTTTATGAATGTGCTCTCCCGACGAATCAAAGTGGAGCGTCACCACCTCGAAGGCATGTTGGCTGATGCGGTGCAAGATGCAATTCAAGTGGCTACAGATCCCCTTAACTTCTATCAATTAGAGTTAGAAAAAGCTCCGGCTGGAAAAATCAATGTCTACCTCAAGGAAAATAAAAAGTACTTCAAATGGAATGAAAAGCTAGTCACAGGGCTAATTGATAAAACAGGGATTGGTTTAGACTTGGAAAGCTATCAACAAGCTATTTTGGCCAACTTTCAGTCTCTTAAAATGAGCTTGGATTCTCCGCAAGAGTTACTAGCGACCCTGGGAGGCACCTTAGTTTTTGACTTAGGTACGTATTTAGGAAAAGCTGAGGATCTAATTGAAGAAAGTGAAGATGCCAAAATCCTTGAATCTGAAGAAGAGTTGCCACATTTTGAACTGGAAGAAGTAACTGAAGATGATGTTCTAATCGAACTACCTGAAGAACAGATTCAAACCCCTCAAGCAGAAAAAATTGAAACCTACTCGAAGGAGCCTTCTGGAAACGGATTAGACGCAGCTCATTTGAAGGCATTGTTTGCAACAGAAACCTATAAAGGCATGAAAGGGATCTTGGGCGAGCTGGCGGATAGCCTAGCCCTAAATCAACGCTTTATGTTTACAAAAGAATTGTTTGATGGCAATGCCGACTTGCTTCGCCATGCTTTAAAATCTGTGGATGGGCTGAGTACCTTTGAAGAGGCAGTGGATCTGATTAATGCTCGATTTGTATTTGAGCTAGGCTGGGATATCGAATCCGAAGAGGTCCGTGAATTTATGCAGCAAGTCTATCGGAAGTTTGTTCAGTAAGCTCCCTTCAAAAAAAGAGCGGTAAGAATTCCTTACCGCTCTTTTTTTGAGCCCTGTAGGCTTTTATTGTTAGCTTATTCTTCCTAGCTGGGAGGCACGGGAAGAATCTAACTTAATGAAGATAAATAGCAAGACCGTAAAGGACCAAAGGGATGATCCTCCATAACTGAAAAAGGGGAGCGGAATCCCCACCACAGGAAAGAGGCCTACTGTCATGGAGATGTTCACTACAAAATGGAAAAGAAGGATAGAGATTACTCCATATCCATAGATTCGAGAAAATCGAGTTTTTTGTCTTTCCGCCATGATGACAAGACGATAAAGCAGGCCTGCGAACAAGCCAATCACGACCAAACTTCCTATCCAACCAAACTCTTCTCCAAGGGTACAAAAGATAAAGTCAGTGTCTTGCTCGGGGACGAAGTCAAACTTGGTTTGTGTTCCTTCAAGATATCCCTTTCCAAAAAAGCCGCCAGATCCAATGGCGATTTTTGATTGGGTGACGTTCCAGCCCACGCCGAGGGGATCAAGGTCAGGATTGAAAAGCACCATAACTCGATTTTGCTGGTGGGGAGGGAGCTTGGACACCACAAAATCAAGGGAATAGATGTAGGCAATCAGTCCAATTCCAATTAAGGAGAAGGCGAGTATGCGCTGCCAAGATTTTTTACCCAAGTAAATCAATCCTCCCACAACCAAGATGATTATTGCCGCCAGGTAAAGGTTGTTGTCTACACCCAAGGCAAGAAGTGTGATGCCGACTGATCCAATGCCCAATCCATAGTACCATTGCGGAAGACCTTCTCTGTAAAACATGATTAGCAAAGAAAAGTAGACCATGGCGGTACCCGTATCGGGTTGCAACAAGATCAAGACTATTGGAATCAAAAGAACTCCAAAGGCAATGGCTTGGTAGTTTCGTTTACTCAGGTCAAAAGTTGGGCGTTCCATGACCTTGGCTAAGGCCAAGGCGGTGGCAAATTTTGCAAATTCACCTGGTTGAATGCGGAATTCCCCAATGCCAATAGATAGAATCTGTCCATTGACCTCCTTCCCGAAAATTGGGGTAACGATCAGAATGAGAAGAAAGATGAGGTAGATGACCAAGGATAGCTTTTCGAAAAAGCGGTAGTCAGCCACCATAATCAACGTAATCAGACCGATGGCTGTGCCAATCCAAACTAGCTGCTTTCCAGAGCTGATAGAAAAATCAAAGATGCTCTTTTCCACTTGACTGTCGTAAACGACTGCATAGATGTTGAACCAGCCAATGGTGACTAGTGCAAAGTAGATGGAAACTGCGATCCAGTCGACTCGATTGATTTGAACCTCGGATTCTTTCATTTAATAAATAAAATTACCTGCAATCACATACTCTTGTAGTTCAGGTCGGGAGATGGTACGTCTAATGTATTTTTCGATCATCAAGGAAGCTGTGCTGGCGGCCGCTCTTCCTCCCCAACCTGCATTTTCCACATAAACCGCGATTGCGATTTTTGGATTGTCCTTAGGTGCAAATGCTATAAAAACGGAGTGGTCTTCTCCTTGGGAGTTTTGTGCAGTCCCTGTTTTCCCAGCGATTACGAGGTCGGTCATTACTGCTCGGGCAGCAGTTCCGTAGATGGCTTCCACCATGGCATCCTGAATCAGATCAAAGTGTCGGGCATCGATACCTACCGAAATTTTTTCTTGGAATTTAACAGGAATTTTTTTTGGATTTCCATCGATGGCTTTCACCAAATGCGGGGTATAATAATATCCTTTATTTGCAAAAATAGCGGCAAGATTGGCCATCTGGATCGGAGTTACTTGCATCTCTCCTTGACCTATGGACAGGGAATAGATGGTGGAGTATTTCCAATGCCCTGCACCATAGATGCGGTCATAGAGTTTGCTTGAGGGAATGTCACCTCCCTTTTCCCCGCTCATATCTATACCTAGGGGACCCCCTAACCCAAATTTCAAGACACTTTCTCGCCAGGCATTTAACCCAATTTCGGTGTCTTTGAAGGTATTAGAGGAAATTTCTCGGTTGATAATCTGACGAAAAGCTTGGTGGTAATAGGGATTACAAGAATTCCGAATGGCGCCAAACAAATTTACTGGGTTGGGGTGATTGTGGCAGGCCACCAAAGACTTGTTGCAGGCAAAAGTGGAATTGGGAGTTAAGACGCCTTCCTGCAGTCCAATTAAGCTCTGTACGATCTTGAAGATAGATCCAGGAGGATAAACAGCCATAATGGGTCTATTGAAAAGTGGCTTGGAGCTATCTTTATTTAGCTTGCTATACGTTTTTCCAAACTCAGCCCCAGTCAATTGATTTGGATCGTAAAATGGGGCAGATATCATGGCCAAAATCTCCCCGGTTTTAGGTTCAATTGCTACAACAGAGCCTGTTTTGCCATTCAAAAGCAATTCTCCGTAACGCTGGAGCTCTAGGTCAATGGTTGAAGTAAGGTTTTTGCCTGCAATGGAAATGGTGTCGTATTCTCCTTCTTTAAATGGTCCTTTATCTACTCCGCGGACATTGACCATTTTGTACTTCACTCCTTTTTTTCCACGCAATTCATTTTCATAGTATTTCTCTAAGCCACTTAGCCCTACATAATCTCCTTGCGAATAATACCCTACCGTATCTCTTTCAAGTTGACCTCCATTAATCTCTCCAATATACCCTAATGCGTGTGCCGCGGTAGCACTTGGATAAGACCTGACGGATCGGGTAAGAATAAATAAGCCCGGATAGTCTACCAAAAAGTCTTGAATACGTGCAAAATCCCGTGTGGAGAGCTGCTTGATTAAGGGAGAAGGCTTTACCTTGGAGTAGTTTTTTGCTGCTGTAAATCCTTCGATTAACTCTTCTTTACTGATTCGAAAGAGTTCGCAAAATTTTGTAGTGTCGCCCACATGGAATTCTCGTGGGACCACCATCAAATCAAAGATGGGGTTGTTGAATACCATCAATTTTCCCGAACGATCATAGACCAAGCCTCGGTAAGGGTGGTCGACTATTCGTTGGATAGCATTGCTTTCTGCTCTTTTTAGGAAGCTGTCATCTAGAACCTGGATCGCAAAAAGCTTGATAAGCAAGATTCCGCTTACTAAAAATATGACCAATAGGATGACGGCAGGACGTTGGTCTCTCATCAAATACCTCGTTTACGACTGAAGAACATCAACTGTACCACTAGGGTAAGCAGCAGCGTGAATAGCGCGGAAAAGAAGCTTTTACTTAGTATTCCAAAAAAGCCTCCAGTGCCCCATTGGTCTGCAATAAAAAAGAAAAGCGAATACACAAAGAGGAGAGGGAAGGCATAGCTGATGTAGCGACCAAATCCTATCTGACCAAGGCTGGGTTCTTCCGCTTCATCAAGGCCTCCTGTGGGGCTTGCTGCTTTTAACCATATAGGCTTCAGAAATGCAAATAAAGTCGCTGCAGCCGTGTGCATACCAATCGTTTCAAAGAATATATCCAAGATAAAACCAATACAAAATGCAATCAACATCAATGGAATGGTGCGAACAGTGCTTGGCAAAATCAATAGACCAAGAAGGTACAAAAACCCAAAGGCATGCCCAAAGACGGCAAGATTTCTTAGAAATAGGATCTGAACCAATCCTAAAATCAGAATCAAGGAGCCGTACGATATCAGGTTTCTAATATTCATTGGTCAAATCGGATTGGCGGTAAAGGGAATCAAGTTCTTGGAACTGGGTGTTTTCCACCAAATAGACATAGGTTAATTTAGTAAAATCAGTGCTTAATTTTACAGTAAGTGCTAAATAATTGGGATCCTTTTTGTTGACTTCTACTCTTGAAATTTGTCCAATCAGGATGCCTTCTGGAAACACCGCATTGAATCCCGAAGTGACGACTGCGTCACCTTTGCTCGCTTTGACATGCCGAGGAACATAAAGTAGCTGCACCTCAGATGCATTACCCCCGTCCCATTGTACCGAACCAAAGACCTCTGTCGATTTAATTTTGGCAGAAATAAGAAGGCTGGTATTTAGCATGGAAAATGCAACCGCATAATTTTCCGACACGGATTTGACCCTTCCTACTGCTCCTTGGGAGTTAAAAACACCCATTCCTGGCTTTATTCCGTCCTTTGATCCTTTGTTGAGGGTGAGGTAATTTTGCGAAAACCGCAAGGAGTTGGCCACTACGCGAGCACCTTTGAGTTTAAAGGTTGCTTCCAAGGCGGAATCAACAGCAAGCGGCATGCTGTCTGGCATTACTTGTAATCCTAGAAGGTCTTGCTTTAATCTCGTATTTTCTTCCACAAGTGCGGAATTGGCATCTGCGAGTGAGAAAAACTGAACCACATCTGCCTGTTTTTTGAGCGCATTGCCCACAAATTCATTCGAACTATTAAAGAATGCTGCTCCCTGAGGGGAA